>Ga0183099_1000055_pt1 | contig 131275 bp, 97 predicted proteins | sample Biomet1_FD_127788 | JGI IMG/M metagenome (GOLD analysis project Ga0183099, IMG submission 127788) | Microbial communities from bioreactor (seeded with anoxic lake sediment) at LBNL, California, USA - Biofuel metagenome 1 | ecosystem: Engineered > Bioreactor > Anaerobic > Unclassified ...
AACCATATTGGATTGAATGACAACCAATCAGGTAAGGTCAGACAACTTATTTAATAACAAATGTAAACCTATTCCGGCTAAAGACACCCTACCAGAAAAAGTTTTTTTAATGCCACTAATGTCATAATGTCACAAACCCTGTGTTTATAAGGGATGAGTGAGTGACATTAAGTGACATTATCAGGGTAAAAGTGACATTAAACCCAAAATTACACCTATTTTTGGCGATTTTTTGTCAAATGTATAGACACTTTTTCGTTTATGATGATTTATACTTGTCATTATGTGCATTATACTTCGCTAAATATTTGGTTTTTCTCTCAAAACCTAATTGTAATAATAGTGGTAATTGACATCAATTCTATTCTTGTAGCCTTATTGATAATTATTTGTTTACCTGCACTGGATAATACCCTTGTTCACGTTAGGCAATTCAATTACCTAACGTGGGTAATTGAGTTGTTCACGTTAGGTAACCCGATTACCTACGTTGGGTAATCGAATTGCACACATGCTGAGGTAATCGAATTACACACGTATTGATGTAATTGAATTACACAAAAGTTGTGAAAATTTAGGTAATAGTTTGTGCGCTCTGCTTCAATATATATTTGCTTGCTTCAAATTCATTTTCTCATGTATATATATGAGAGAGAGTAAATTAAGAAATTATTCATGCTATTCAAGAAGTCTATCATTATATTCGATAAAACTTTATAAGCACATATATGTATTATACAAATAGCATAATTCCGAAAAAAACGCTAAAAACAAGTATGATTTGCCTTTTAATGCCACTTTTACCCTGATAATGTCACTCACTCATCCCTTATAAACACAAGGTTTGTGACATTATGACATTAGTGGCATTAAAAAAACTTTTTCTGGTAGAGTGTACTAATATACGTTTATTTCTTCTCTGCAAATTAGTAATGCTGCAACAAATATACAAAAATCTGAGAGTGTACTCCTACCCTCTCAAGATATATAGCAAGCAAATATACCAAAAAGTGGTCCAACTATTTTTTCGAATGAACCTAAAGAGATATGACTTTTTTATCTAGATAATCGTATTAACTTTATTATTGAAACGCTGATATAACTACCAAACAAGTAAATATTGGAAAATTATGTTGAGATAAAAAAAGCCCTTTTTATTTTGTATTATGTTCGGCTTACAGTATCTTTGCATAAAATAGACTCAAATCGGGATAATATTCAAACATGCATGATGTTTATACCCACGTTTGCACTAACTTTACACTTAGAAATGAGATATGGAGGATTTTGAAGAGAAAAACAATAAACAACCTTTAGTTGACTTTGGACCAATAGAAGACAAGTCGAAAGGAATCATAAAAGTTATTGGAGTTGGCGGAGGAGGATGCAACGCTGTCAACAACATGTATCGTGAGGGTATCGTAAACGTTACTTTCGCTGTACTTAATACCGATAGTCAATCTTTGCAAAAATCACCTGTCACAGTGAAACTTCCACTCGGCGACACAGGACTTGGCGCTGGCGCTAACCCTGAAATAGGTAAAGACGCTGCGATGTCGAGCATAGAACAAATTCACCAACTACTTGATGACGGCACGAAAATGGTATTTATAACGGCCGGAATGGGTGGAGGCACAGGAACTGGTGCTGCCCCAATTATAGCAGGTGAAGCAAAGAAAATGGGAATACTCACTATCGGGATCGTCACTATACCATTCTATTTTGAAAAAAGAAAGAAAATAACAAAGGCACTGCACGGCGTTGAAGAAATGCGCAAAAATGTTGATGCCCTGCTAATTATAAATAATGAAAGAATATGCGACATATTCTCTAATGAAGAAGTTGCCGTGAAAGATGCTTTCAAACGAGCCGACCAGATACTTAGTGATGCCACTAAATCAATATCTGAACTTATAACTGTTCAAGGCGACATAAACCTAGACTTCTGCGATGTTGAATCAACTCTTCGAGGAGGTGGAGGTGCTATAATGGCTATGGGGCAAGGAGAAGGAGAACACCGTGTGGAGAAATCTGTTGTTGACGCATTGGATTCACCACTTATATATGGAAATGAAATTGACAAAGCAAAACGAATATTGCTTAATATATATACAAGCAAGGACTACCCACTTCTGGTTAGCGAAATGAACGAAATAGACCAGTTCATGGATGCACTAGATCCAAATATTGACGTTATATGGGGTGTTAGCAACGACAATACTCTTGGCAAAAATGCTAAAGTGACAATCCTTGCCACTGGCTTTGAAGACGATGGAGAGGACGATCTTATTGATTCTACAAATGATTACTATTTTGAATCATTGATAGAAAAACTATACAAGCCTTACAAGAGAAAGATATTTGACTTTGGTTTAAAAAATGAAAAAGAATTCACTCCAGCAATAACCGTTGAAGATGAACCCGAAGACAATTATGATGTACAACAAAATTATGATGAAAACGAACTATCTGAAGATAAAGTTGAAGAAGAAGAACCTAAAGAAAATAATTCTATAACATTCAAAATTTCTGCTGAAGATAATACAACAAGCAAAATTGCGAAAGAACCTCGAAAAGAAACATTTGATAATATGAATGTCTCAGAGGAACCGAATTTCAATCATCACAAAGCTTCTTTGCTTGATAAAGCTAAGTTTCTCATGGGCAAAATAACAGAACTGACACAAGATCCGGAATAAACAAAGTTTAACCAACTTAATAATACTATACAAAATAAACAAACACCGGATAATTTGATTATATTGCGATAACATATAACTGTGAAAATAATTTTAATATTGTTCATTTTTTCCGTAAAAATGCTAAAAATTAAGTTTATAGGTGTTTGATGTTTAAAAAGTCTTTGCCATTTAAGATAAAAACGGTAAATTTGCGTTGTTTTAAATATAAGGAAAATAAATATAATTATGAATAAGAAAATTTTAATTCCCCTTATTATTGTAGGTGTTCTACTCATCAGCGGTATTATTTACCTGTCTGTGAATCTAAAATCACAAAAACAAGAGAATAAAGCTATGCAGGAATTGGCAGAGCTTGACAAGAAAGAGATGGAAAACGAGTATCAGCAATTCGCCAATCAGTATAGCGAAATGAAAACTCAGATAAACAATGATTCTATCGTTGCACAGCTTACAACGGAGCAAGAACGCACACAAAGACTGCTTCAAGAACTAAGGCATGTAAAAAGTACCGACGCAGTAGAAATTACACGCCTCAAAAAAGAATTGGGAACTGTAAGGAAAGTATTGCGCAGCTACGTATTGGAAATTGATTCACTAAATCGCTTGAACAAGAACCTATCAGACGAGAACTATCACATAAAAGGACAATACCAAGAAGCAACTAAACAAATTGCCGGACTTAATACAGAAAGAGCCTCATTGTCTGAGAAAGTAGCAATGGCATCACAGTTGGATGCTATTGGTATTAATATGTCTGCAAGAAACAAGAATGGGAAAAATACCAATAAATTGAAAAAGGCGACAGCATTCCAGCTTAGTTTCAGCATAGCAAAGAACGTGACTGCCACCAATGGAAATAAAACTATTTATGTAAGAATAACATCACCTACAGGAACTCTTCTAGGTGGTTCAGATTCTTTTAGATATGAGAATAGAAGCTTAGAAAGTTCAATGCAGAAGACTATCGAATACGGTGGTCAGGAAACTCCAGTAACTATGTATTGGAACGTATCACAAGCTTTAGTAGAAGGAACATACAACGTAAGCATATTTGCTGACGGTAACATGATTGGTTCAAGAAGCTTTACATTTAAATAAATGAAGAAGATATTATCATTATTCATACTTTTTAGCGCATTTATGTCTGCCGAGGCTCAAAGAACATTGAGCCTTGATAGTTGCCGTGTATTAGCATTGCACAACAACAAACAGATAAATATTTCTAAGCTAAAACAGGATATGGCTATGAATATAAGGAAAGCTGCCAAAACAAAGTATCTTCCAAAGGTTGATGCTGCTGGTGGTTATGAATATTTTAGTGAATCCGTATCTCTGCTAAGCAAAGATGAAAAGAACCAACTGAACAATTTAGGTACTAATGCAGCCACACTGGCAGGCGGTAGTTTGTCGAGCATGGTTACAGGACTAGTACAACAAGGTGTTATTCCAGCAAGTGTAGCACAGCAAATAAGTGGTGTCATGGGACAATTAGGTACACCAATGGCTAGCGCAGGCAACCAGATAGGCAATTCAATAGTAAAATCATTAGAAACAGACACTCATAATATTTGGGGAGGAGCAATAATGGTACGCCAACCTATTTATATGGGTGGTGCCATAACTGCCATCAATAATATAGCGAAGATTAACGAAAGTCTTGCTGAAAATGATACAGACTATAAGACCCAGTATACATTATATAATATTGACCAAGCCTATTGGTTGGTTGTTTCACTAAAACAAAAACAGTTACTAACAAACAGTTATCTCAATTTAGTGAAAAAATTGAATAGTGATGTTCAAAAAATGATAAAGGAAGGTGTAGCTACAAATGCCGATGGACTGAGAGTTAACGTGAAAGTAAACGAAGCAGAAATGCAAGTTACACAAGTTGAGGATGGACTGACATTATCCAAGATGATGCTTTGCCAACTCTGTGGCATACCTATGAGTGATAATATAACTCTTGCCGACGAAAGCAGTGACAGTCTAAACATAGACATGTCACAACAAACAGACAATGTAGCTGACCAAGATGCAACTAGCAACAACCGTCCAGAGCTACGCATGTTACAAAATAGCATAGAAATAAGCGAACAAGCAACAAGACTTGTAAGAGCTGCATATTTGCCACATGTTCTTCTGACAGGAGGATACCTTGTTAGTAATCCGAACGTATACAATAGTTTTGAAAGAAAATTCGCAGGAACGTGGAATGTTGGCGTAATTGTACAAGTCCCTGTATGGAATTGGTTTGAAAGTTCATATAAAATAAGAGCTTCAAAAGCAGCCACAAGCATGGCTCAAATGGAATTGTGCGATACTAAAGAAAAAATAGACTTACAGATAACACAGAGCCAATTTAAAGTAAAGGAAGCACACAAGAAACTTACTATGGCACGTAAAAACATAAAAAGTGCCGAGGAAAACCTACGTTGCGCAAACCTAGGATTTAAAGAAGGTATAATGGAGACTACAGACGTAATGACAGCACAGACTGCATGGCAACAGGCTCAAAGTCAGAAAATAGACGCTGAAGTTGAAGTAAAATTATCCCTTGTAAACCTCCAGAAGGCTCTTGGAGTATTAAGATATTAAAATTGTTGAAAATAGAAATATAATAATCATGTCAGCAAAATCACAGCATAACAACATTCTACTAGCAGTATTGGGATTTACTCTTGTAGTCGTGGTTGTAGGATTAATCGGTTTCTTTACTCTTGGGAAGCAAGATGAAACCATTCAGGGAGAAGTTGAAGTTTCTGAATACAGAGTTTCATGCAAACTTCCTGGTCGAATTGAAGAATTAAGAGTAAAGGAAGGCGACTATGTACATGTAGGCGACACACTTGCCATACTCGAAATTCCAGAAATTGACGCACAGAAAAGAGTAGCACAAGCTACAGGAAATGCAGCTAAAGCATTGCAAGACCTTACTGATGCAGGCGCACGCAAGGAACAGATAGAAGGAGCCTACGAACTGGTACAGCAGGCAAAAGCAGCAGAGGATATTGCAAAGAAATCATATACCCGCATGCAACATCTTTATGATGAGGGAGTTATGAGCGGTCAGAAACGTGACGAGGCTTTTGCTGCCTATAAAGCTACAGAAGCTCAGGTAAAAGCTGCACAAAGCCAATACGAACTTGCTAGCAATGGTGCACGTGAACAAGAAAAACGTATAGCAGCAAATAATGCAAAGGCTGCACAGAGTACTGTAGACGTAGTAAGTTCGCTACTAAAGGAAACAGTACAGATTGCACAGGTAGAAGGTGAAGTTAGTGATGTATATCCAAAGGTTGGAGAACTTGTAGGTATGGGTTCTCCTATCATGAGTATTTCTATCATGAGCGATAAGTGGGGTACTTTCAACATACGCGAGGACCAATTGAAAGGTATGAAGATTGGTGATATATTTACAGCATTCATACCAGCTTTCAACAAGGACATCAGAATGAAAGTATATTATATAAAGGATCAAGGTAGCTATGCCGTTTGGAAGGCAACCAAGACAACAGGTCAATACGACCTAAAGACTTTTGAAGTTAAGGCACACCCAATTGACAAATTAGATGGTCTACGCCCTGGAATGAGTTTGATAAAGAAATAAATGCACTCTTTTAAGCAGATATATAATATAGCAATTCGCGAATGCGGAATACTCATGAAAAATCCTATATATGGATTTTGCATGGTTATATTCCCTATATTTGTTGTTTACTTTTTTACGTCGCTAATGAACAACGGTCTACCTACAGATATGCCAGTAGGAGTTGTAGACCTTGACAACACTGCCACTACCCGTTCTATGATAAGGCACCTTGATGCCTTTCAGACAACTAAAGTAGTTGCTGAATATAATAACGTAAATGAGGCAAGACAAGCAATACAGGAAAACAAAATATATGCTTTTCTATATATACCAAGAGGAACAACTGATGGACTGATGACATCAAGTCAACCTAAGATATCTTTCTATTATAGCAATGTGACATTAGTTGCCGGATCTATGTTATTTCGTGATTTGAAGACTATATCTTCTCTAGGTTCAGCGTCAGTTGGCAAAACAAAACTTAGTTCATTTGGAAAGACTGATGATGAAATTAAGACATTTCTGCAACCTATAGCAATAGATTTGCACATGATCGGGAATCCATGGTCAAATTACAATATTTATCTAAGTACTGTAATGGTTCCAGGAATATTAATGCTATTCATATTTCTGCTAACACCTTATTCTATAGGTACAGAACTAAAATTCAAACGTTCAAAGAAATGGTTTGCAATGGCGGGTAACAATCCTTGGATAGCTATTACCGGTAAGCTACTCCCACAATTCATGATATTTCTTACAATATTCTATATTTTTGAATTTTATATTTATTACATATTAGGATTTCCACATCCAGGTGGTGTATTTACAATGTTACTACTTGGTTTTCTTGCAGTAGTATCAGCACAAGGATTCGGTGTTTTTGCATTCGGGCTTATGCCATCTCTAAGAATGTCAATGAGCATCTGCTCACTATGGGCTGTGGTAAGTTTCTCTACAAGTGGAGCAACATATCCGGCTTTTTCAATGAATCCTATCATACAGGAACTGACAAATTTGTTTCCGCTGCGCCACTATTACATGATATATCAAATCAATATTTTTAACGGTTACCCACTGATGGACGCATGGTTCAGTATATCAGCCCTTATACTATTCGCATTACTGCCGATATTCGTGATGGGAAACATCAAAAGGGCTATGCTACTTTATGTATATATACCATAATGGAGAAGAATGAAGGATTATTAAATAAGATACTAAATGGTCTCAGAGATATGTGTTATATCTGGGCTAAAGAAATGCGCTCAACCATTACTGATGAAGGTGTGCTCATTTTCTTTATACTTGTACCACTAGGATACCCTCTACTCTACTCATGGATATACAATAATGAAGTAGTTAGAGAGGTTCCAGTAGCCATAGTAGACCAATCACACAGCCAGACAAGCCGTGAATTTATTCGTGAAGTAGATGCAAGTCCTGACACCAAGGTTGCATATTACTGTAACAGTATAGAAGAGGCAAAAGATCTAATAGGTAAGCAGAAAGTACATGGTGTATTATATTTCCCAAAAGATTTTGCCACAAAACTGTTTCGTTCAGAACAAGCGCATATGAGTTTATATTGCGATATGAGTCTCATGCTTACTTATAAAGCTATATACCAAACAGCTCAAACTGTTGCCAGCAAAATCAACAGTAATATCCAAATAAGTAAATCCAAAGACTATACCAATAGAGATGATGAAATAACAACAAAGCCACTTGACTTTGTTGAAGTTCCTATATTTAATTCCACTGGAGGATATGGAAATGCTATAATACCGGGAGTGCTCATACTTATTCTACAACAAACATTAATGTTGGGAATTGGTCTTGGTGCAGGAACAGCACGCGAGAGTAACAGATATAAAGATCTTGTGCCTATAAGCCGACACTATATAGGAATATTCAGAATAGTACTTGGTAAGTCTATGTGCTATTTTATGATTTATAGTATAATGGCGGCATATATAACAATGTGCGTTCCACGATTTTTCAATTATACAATGCTTGCATCTGGAATAGATTTAGTAGGGCTTATGGTCCCATTCCTTTCATCTGTTATATTTTTTGGAATGGCATTGTCATGTTTAGTTAGATATAGAGAGAACGTAATGCTACTGGTAATATTTACATCAGTACCACTATTATTCATGTCAGGTATTTCATGGCCTCAAGCAGATATACCAGGTGTATGGCAAGCTATTAGCTATATATTCCCATCTACATTCGGAATTAGAGGATTCCTAAGAATAAGCAGTATGGGTGGAACTCTATCCGATATACAGCCAGAAGTAACTGCTTTGTGGATACAAACAATAGTATACTTATTCCTTACATGCGCTGTATATAGATTCCAGATTAATAATACGCGAAAACATGCTTATGATAAGATTGAGAATCTAAAGAAGAAAGCGATTGAAGCAAAGAATAAAAACAAAAAGACAGAAGAATAAACATATTATAAAAATAGGTGGAGAATTAATAAATTCTCCACCTATTTTATTTATTTAATAAGTAACTAATCAGTCTTTCATCTTTACTATTTCTGTAGGAGCCTGTTCCTTGTTTCTGCGATTTACAACTGTAATGACAGATTGTGCCAAACTCAAGAAAGCCTGTCCTGTAATTGTGTCAACTTTAGTTGCTGCAGGTTCACCAGCATCACCACTCTCACAAATACTCTGAACAATAGGAATCTGTGCCAACAAGGCTATGCCTAATTCATTAGCTAAGTTCTTTGCTCCGTCCTTTCCAAAGATATAATACTTATTGTCAGGCAACTCAGCAGGAGTGAAATAAGCCATATTTTCAACAAGCCCAAGGATAGGAACATTTACCTTATCGTTGCTATACATGTCAATACCTTTACGTGCATCAGCAAGAGCCACTTTCTGAGGAGTACTGACGATAACGGCACCTGTAATAGAAAGGGTTTGCAGTAATGTAAGATGTATATCACTTGTACCAGGAGGAGTGTCAAGTATGAAATAATCCAAATCTCCCCAATCAGCATCAGCAATAAGTTGCTTCAGCGCAGATGTTGCCATACCTCCACGCCATAAAGTCGCAGTATCAGGATTTACGAAAAAGCCAATACTTAATAGTTTTACACCATATTTTTCTATCGGCTCTATTAGTTGTCTACCATCCTTATTTACGCCAGAAGGGCGAGCATCCTCAACGCCAAACATTTTAGGCATTGAAGGACCGAATATATCAGTATCAAGAAGTCCTACCTTATATCCTAGGCGAGCTAATGCTATAGCAAGATTAGCAGAGACCGTACTCTTACCTACTCCACCTTTACCAGAACTTACAGCAATAATATTCTTTACCTGCGGCAGAAGTTTGCCAACCTCTGGACGTGGAGCTGATTTAAATTCAGTTTCTATAGTAACTTCAACATTCTTATCAACATGATAATGAATAGCAGCCTCAGCCGCCTTTAAAGTTGATTTAAGAAATGGATCTGTGTCACGAGGGAAAATTAGTGTGACGGTAACCTTCATTCCATCAATATGCACATTATCCATAGCGACCATATCACTATCTACAAGGTTCTTCTTTGTACCTGGATAGACAACAGTCGCTAAGGCATCTGTAATTAGTTTTGGGTATAATGTCATAATCTAATAATTTATTTATAATGCAAAAGTAATTATATTTTTTGATTAAACACAATGAGAGCCAAAAAAAATAGTGCATTGTCTCACGACTATGCACTATTAAGTTAACTCAACTTTAAAATTTTTGTATACTGACACCCTCACGAGCATAAGCACACACGACTAATTAAAATAATCTCATCAATTAATGATGAGTATATCTTTGAATGGAAATAAATCCATAACATGATGCTACTTAAATATGTATAAATATACTGAATATACTATTTAAAAACACAGTATCTATACATCTTTGCAAATGTACACTTAAATTTTTAAATCAACAAACTTTTTGCATTTTTTCACTTACCTGTTTCTGAGCCACTTCTCTTTGGTCTATGATAGCTTCTATACTCATCCAAAGGGATCTCAATATCAGGTTCATTTAGTTCGCCATCATGTAGCAAATTAAACTTCATATACTTGATGTTTAATCCCCTTTCTATCCACATACTTTCGTAATAAGTTTGAATTGAAAGAATTTTCTGAGTCTCTGAATCCAAATCATCATGATACAGATCTTCCGTACAAAGAAGCACTGGCAACTTATTTACGTCAACCATATACTTAGTATAAGTAAATAGGAAATTAGAATCAGTTTTTAAATGAATGACACCTTTATCAACAAGAAAATGGCGATATCTTTGCATGAAGAATGTACTAGTAAGTCGCTTATGCGCATTCTTCATCTGAGGATCACTAAAAGTGAGCCATATCTCCTGTACTTCGTCTTTTTCGAAAAACCGTTCTATAATTTCAATGTTAGTTCTTAAGAATGCTACGTTTGTCAATCCTTCGTTTATAGCTTGAGTTGCTCCAGTCCACATTCGTGAACCTTTTATGTCAACTCCAATGAAATTGGTTTCAGGGTAGAGTCTAGCCAGTTCCACTGTATATTCACCTTTTCCACATCCAAGTTCTAATACGATAGGGTTGTCATTATGAAAATATCGTTCTCTCCAATGTCCTTTCATTTCGAATGGAACTTGTTCTATCACCGAAAAAGGATATTGGAAAACATTTGAATAGCTTTCCATATCGGCGAATTTCTCTAATTTTCCTTTGCTCATAAATGTATATTCATAAAATTAAAAAGGTCGTACCCGTGTAGTTTTGTGTACTTCGGATACGATCTTATTATGTAGTTGTATTTGTTCTATTCGGCAATATTCTGCTGCTCTTCAGCTTTCAGATCTTCATAGAAGTGGGCATGAGCTGTTAAATTGTATGGTGTAAGGAATAATAATCCTATTCCACATGTTATTATACTAAGGATAAGCCAGCCTATCATGCTCAAATCGAGTAAGAATAAATCCATTTTATGACCTTTCATCATTGCCATACTCTTTTCAATAGCTGAATTGTATTTCAAATCAGGGTCATCCAATAAGATATAATTGGTCATACTGTATGAGTACATCTTTATAATCCCAGGGATGATAAGTAATAGCATCCAAAGCAGTGTATATATTCCTCGAAGTAGGTTGGTTAGCATTATTCGAATATAGTCCTTGAATCCTTCAAACATTTTGCCAAGGTCTAGTTCTTTATCTCCTTTGCGTATGTTTTCTAAAAACATTATTTCAAATCCCCAGGCGATAGGTGATAATACAATCTGTATGATATTGCCAAGTGGATCTAATTTTGTCGAACATGATTGTGTTAAGGGAACACCATAAGTGAATGCTATTGCTATTCCCCCAAATATTATTATATATATAAGGGTAGCAATAGCAGAGTTTCCCCATTTACCAGTTAGCGATTCTATCGCTCTGTCTTTGTAACCAGAAATATTGTCCATAGTATTTTTGTTATTTTGTTAATTAATCAATTACTATTGAGACCCAACCGTGCTTGTCTTCTACATCACCATATTGGATGCCACGAAGAGTATCATAGAGCTTCTTTGATATCTTGCCAGGCTCTGCACCAAAGTCATAGCGCTTACCATTATCAAGATCATCAATATAGCTAATTGGACTTATTACAGCTGCTGTACCACAAGCTCCAGCCTCATCAAATGTTTCTAGTTCATCCTCAGGAATCTGACGACGCTCAACCTTCATTCCTAAATCTTCTGCAAGTTGCATAAGACTCTTGTTGGTGATACTTGGCAAAATAGATGTACTCTTTGGAGTAACATAAGTATTGTTCTTAATACCGAAGAAATTTGCAGCGCCACATTCATCCATATACTTCTTTTCCTTTGCATCAAGATAGAACTCACAAGCATATCCCTTTTCATGGGCAAGTGCATTTGCCTTAAGACTGGCAGCGTAGTTACCACCAACTTTATATATACCTGTACCAAGAGGAGCAGAACGATCATAGTCACGAATGATAACATAAGGATTAGTTGAGAAGCCACCCTTGAAATAAGGTCCAACAGGAGTTACAAATATTGTGAACAAATATTCTGTTGAAGGATGTACACCAACCTGTGCACTAGTACCAATAAGCAATGGGCGAACATAAAGAGTAGCACCACTCTCATAAGTAGGAATAAATTCCTGATTAAGTCTTACGACCTTTTTCACCATTTCCTCAAATAATTCTGTAGGAACTTCTGGCATAAGAATGCCACGGCAAGTACTCTGTAAACGAGCTGCATTTTCATCCATACGGAAGACTCTCACCTTACCGTCTTTTCCACGATAAGCTTTCAAGCCTTCAAAAGCTTCCTGACCATAATGCAAACAGGTAGAAGCCATGTGCAATTTTATATACTCATCGGAGCAAACTTCTATCTCGCCCCATTTTCCGTTGCGATAATAGCAGCGAACATTGTAGTCTGTTGGCACATAACCAAAAGACAAGTTTGACCAATCTAGATCCTTCATAACATCTATATTTTTAAATGTTCAACGTAATAACTTAGCGCAAAAGTACGAATAAAAATGAATATTTGCAACTATTAGTCACAATATTTATGAATAGCTTCATTTCTTGTCCTTCTCAAGTATATTATTGATTTCATCATCAGTTTTGATAAGTTTATCCTTACAAAGCTTAATGAGTTTCTGAGCTTTCTTTAAATTTTCGCTCATCGAATCAATATCAAGTTCATCGTTTTCCAATTTTTCAACGATACTCTCAAGCTGTCTCACAGCCTCTTCATATTTAAATCCTTCCTTAGCCATATATTTATTTTATTATAGATTTTACAGTTCCTTTTTCAAGTCGTGTCTCTACCTCGTCACCACTTTTTAAAGCAGAAGCATTCTTCACTACATGCCCTTTAAACGTAGTAATACTATACCCTCTTTTAAGCAACAAAGCAGGATCAAGTGCTTCTAGTTTCTGTTGAATAAGTTGCAGTCTGTAATTTTCTTTTGTCAATCGCTTTTGTGCAACAGGTGCTAGACTTTTTGAAAGAATGCTAATATCATAAGTGCACCTTGAAACCTTCTGAGTTATGGTATTTACAATTTCTACAAACAATTTATCAAGCATAGAAATCTGCTGATTCTTAAATATAGAAAACAACATCGGTATCTTCTCAGCAAGTCTTTTCAATCGTATATTTTCGACCTCTATCCTATGCACTATACTTGATATGATCTCATCCTGGGCATCTATTACACGATTGTAGACATCTGAAAGGTGTTCAATCAACAATGCAGCTGCAGCGGTAGGAGTCTTTACTCTCGTATTTGAAACCATATCAAGGACAGACTCATCACGTTCATGTCCTATTCCTGTAATTATTGGCAATGGAAAATTAGCTACATTCTCAGCAAGTGCCAACGTATCAAAGCCGCTCATGTCACTTGTAGCTCCACCACCACGTATAATAACAACAACATCAAAGTAATCCAAAGATTTATAAATATCATCTAGAGCAGAAATAACACTTTTTTCAATGCCTTCCCCTTGCATGATGGCAGGAAACAGACGAGGATAGAACTTCAAACCATAATCATTATTTTCTAATTGACTACAGAAGTCACCATATCCGGCAGCATTAGGACTAGAAACTACGGCAATACGCTGTGCAAACATTGGTAATTCCAAATCTTTTTGCAAGTCAAATACACCGTCTGTTTTCAATTTATTTATAATCTCCAATCTCTTACGAGCCATGTCGCCCATTGTAAACTCAGGGTTGACATCAGTAACAATCCAAGAAAAGCCATAAGCCTCGTGGAAATCAGGATAAACTTTCAACATTACCTTCAAACCTGCATGAAGAGATTGACCTGCTATACGTTCAAATTTATCATGCACACCAATCCATTTACTTTTCCAGCATTTTGCCTGAGCCTTAGCAACAGGGGTATTACTAAACAAATCTTTTTGGATCAATTCCATATAGCAATGTCCTCTGACCTCTCTCAGTTCAGACAATTCTGCCTCTACCCAATATTCATCAGTCAAAGAAACAGCAATCGTTTCCCTCACCAAATTGTTCAGTTCGTATAATGATAGTGCTTTCATCGTTTTCCGCTGCTATAAGCTTTTTGAAAATCAGGAACACCATATCCATAAACATTGTCAGGGTGAATATTATTACCACTATGAATGACTATATTTATAATTTCTTTTGCTGTTTTATCTGATAAAGCCTGCCATAGACAAGCAACCATGCCAGATATTAACGGCGCAGAGAAAGATGTACCCATATCATCGACTATTGTTCCACGTCCAGAAATAACAACAGCTGGACTTCCATAAGCCATTACATCAGGTTTTATTCTTCCATCAGCAGTAGGTCCCACTGCACTGAAAGCGGCATTATCACCAGTTGGAGTTATAGAACCAACAGTAATTATATTTCTTGCATCAGCAGGAAAGTTTAATTTCTTCCATGTTCCCATTCCATCATTTCCAGCGCTATTAACTAATACAATTCCCTTATCAGCAAGCATAGATGCAGTATGTGAAATAAATGTCGTCAAGCCATCCATTTCGTAATATTTATGATTCGTTGAAGAATCGTCAAAATCGTGGTAACCCAAAGATGAATTTATTATATCTACACCAGCAGAATCGGCATATTCCACTGCCTCAGCCCAATAATCCTCTTCTGCCAAACTCTCTGTTCGTGTGTCCTCACATCTAAGAAGCATATAACTAGCATCAGGAGCAGTACCGATAAAAGTCCCCGGCATGTCTGTTGCCATAAGAGACAATACCATTGTTCCATGATCAGACTCTGCAAATATATTTTTTGATTTAGGTACTACGAAATCGTCAACACCTGCTATCTTAATTTGATGTAAAGCAGGTATTCTATCCACATTCATAAATCCAGCATCAAGTACGGCTATAACCTTTCCTTTTCCACGATATCCCATAGAATGAATTCTGTCACCAGACAATGAAGTTATCTGATTTACAGCTACTCCATATTTACTATCAGGTATTGTGTCCCACCGATTAAATTCCTTTTTAAAACTGGAACGCATAGAACTACTTATTGAATCAGGAGAAGAAAATACTTGTACTAGATTTCTAACAAAAGGCAATTTCAATAATTTGTATGCATTGTTCTGATGATTACATTTTATCAAAACAGAATTGTTCCATTTACTTTTACCAACAATCTGAATTTTCTCGCATCCTCCTATAGCAGACAAATAAGCAGGAGATATTGGCAAATCCGTAGAATCAATCGCCAGATGTTGCTTTTTGCGCCTATCAACAGCACGTTGGGATAAAAAATCCAGAGGCTTATCAAGCCTATATGGAGAATTTTTCTTGTCTGTAAGTTTAAGCCTAAAAATATAACATTTACCTCCAGGATATGAAACCATTTCAGTTTCGTTTACTCCCAAGGAGCCCCAAACAACAGATGGCAAAGCCATTAAAATTATAAGGAAAATATATTTGTTCATCAATATTTCATTTAGGTTTCAAGACACAAAAGTAATATATTAAATTGAGAACAGAAAATCATTTCAACAAAAATAGTTATTTACCTTTATTTTATAAATAAGAAATAAAATAATTTTTGTACTTTTGCATCATGGATAATAAACAGGCAACATTAGAGTTAGGAACCAAACCAGTAGGTAAACTACTTATCCAGTATGCTCTTCCAGCTATAGTAGCCATGACCGCAGCTTCACTCTACAATATTGTAGACAGCATCTTTATCGGTCAGGGCGTAGGTCCATACGCCATTTCTGGTTTAGCAATAACCTTCCCATTCATGAATCTTTCAGGCGCATTTGGAGCCGCTGTTGGTATTGGAGCATCAACGTTCATATCCGTAAAACTAGGTCAGAAAGATTACAAGACTGCAGAAAACATATTAGGCAATACAATTACCCTAAACTTAATAATAGGTATATCATTCTCTATTATATGTCTTATTTTTCTTGATCCGATATTAAGGTTTTTCGGAGCTAGCGATACGACAATTCCTTATGCGCGTGATTTTATGAGTGTCATTCTGTTGGGAAACGTATTCTCACACATGTATTTTGGAATGAATGCAGTGTTGCGTGCTGGCAGTAAGCCCAAACAGGCTATGTTAGCAACAATATTCACTGTGGTAATGAATATTATCTTGGATTATTTTTTCATAATGATATTCAACTGGGGAATAAAGGGAGCAGCTTACGCAACTGTTATTTCACAGATTCTAGCACTGATATGGCAGATAAGGGTGTTTAGCAACAAAAAAGAATTATTGCATTTCAAACGTGGAATATATAGATTAAAGAAAGATATCGTTAAGAATATAATTGGAGTTGGGGTGTCTCCTTTCGCAATGAATGTATGCGCATGTATTGTTGTCATATTCATAAACCAGCAACTTGTGCATTACGGAAACGATCTTGACGTTGGAGCATACGGAATTTCAAATAAGATTGGTTTTATTTTCGTTATGTTTGTAATGGGTGTAAACCAGGGAATGCAACCTATTGCGGGATATAACTATGGAGCGCAACAACTTGATAGAATGATGCACGTAGTGAAACTTGCTATTATAGTAGCAACGATAATCATGACTACAGGTTGGCTGATCGCAATGTTCATGCCTTACTATTGTTCACGACTATTCACTAAGGATGCCACACTTATAGGACTTGGAATAAAAGCGATAAGAATTAACCTTCTGGCTTTCCCAATTATCGGATACCAAATGGTAATAACAAACTTTTTCCAAAGTATAGGTAAAGTGAAGATTAGTATTTTCCTTTCACTTTCCAGACAATTACTTTTACTTCTACCATTGTTAGCCATATTACCGTTAATCTATGGTCTCAACGGAGTTTGGTATGCAATACCAACATCAGATGCATGTGCGTCAATTATTGCCGCATGGATGATGATGGTATATATGAAGAAATTTCAGAACCAACATAAAAATATGATACATGGAAGACAAGAAAATCATAATTAATATCGGTAGACAGATCGGCAGCGGAGGAAGAGTTATTGCTAAGAAACTTTCCGAAGAGTTGAACTGTAGTTTCTACGACCGTGAGCTTCTGAACCTTGCTGCACATGAAAGTGGATTCAGCGAGACGTTTTTTGAGCAAGCTGACGAGCACAAGGGATTTTTCAAATCTCTTCTTAATATACATGTTCCGCTGATTGGTGAAAGTAATTTCTACAAGAATGACCTTTCACAGGAAAGTCTTTACAAATTTCAAAGCGACGCCATTTTAAAAGCCGCAGAAAAAGGTAATTGTATATTTGTAGGAAGAACTGCAGATTATATTCTGCGTAATTTCAAGAACACGATAAACATATTCTTTACGGCAGATTTTGACCAACGTATACAACGAGTTTGTAAACGCCATGACATGAACCCTAACGAAGCAAGAAAATATATCACGGACAAGGAAGATGCACGTGCTTCATACTACAACTATTATACCGGTAAACAGTGGGGACACAGTGAAAGCTATGACTTATGTATCAACACCACCATGCTTGGCATTGAAGATACGGAGACCTTTATTGCCGAATTAATTAGAAAGCGGTTTCAACTATGAAGAAAATAGGAATAATCAGCGACACTCACGCCTTTTGGGATGAGAAATACGAGACCTATCTAGGAGAATGCGACGAGATTTGGCACGCAGGAGACATTGGCTCTATTGAGGTTACTGATAAATTTGAGAAAATGAAACCTTTATTCAGAGCTGTCTATGGTAATTGCGACGGGTATGACATACGTGCAAGATACCCCGAAATACTAAGATTTAAATGCGAGGATATAGATGTAATGATGAAACACATTGGCGGTTATCCTGGAAAATATGACATTTCTGTAAGAAATATGATATTCGCATCACCACCCAACCTGTTTATTTCTGGACATTCACACATTCTGAAAGTAATGCCCGACAAATCATTAAATCTTCTGCATATAAACCCAGGTGCAGCCGGACACATGGGATGGCAGAAAGAAAGAACAATAATAAGACTCACAATCGAAGGCAATAAATTCACTGATTGCGAAGTTATTACATTAGGAACAAATAAATCACAACTATAAAAATGAGAACTTATCTTGTTACAGGAGCCGCAGGCTTTATCGGAGCAAACTTCATTAAGTATTTGCTAAACAGAAAATACAAAAACGAAGATATAAAGGTCATCGTCCTTGATGCATTGACATATGCAGGAAATCTGGGAACGATAAAAGATGATATCGACAACAAACGTTGCATATTCGTTAAGGGAGACATCCGTGACCGTGAACTAGCTGACAAACTGTTTGCGGAAAATGAGATAGACTATTTAGTAAACTTCGCGGCTGAAAGTCATGTTGACCGCAGCATTGAGGATCCTCAGCTTTTTCTCAGTGTAAACATTCTCGGTACACAGAATCTGCTTGATGCTGCACGCCGTGCATGGGTTACGGGAAAAGATGAAAACGGTTATCCTACATGGAAAGCTGGCAAACGCTATCATCAAGTTTCTACAGACGAGGTTTATGGAAGTCTCGGAACTGAAGGCTTTTTCACTGAGACTACTCCACTATGTCCACATAGTCCTTACAGTGCAAGCAAGACAAGCGCAGACATGTTTGTAATGGCATATCGTGATACTTATCACATGCCAATAACAATTACACGTTGCTCTAACAACTATGGTCCTTATCATTTCCCTGAAAAATTGATTCCATTAATCATCAACAATATTCTTGAAGGCAAGCAATTACCTGTCTACGGCGAAGGACTTAATGTTCGTGACTGGTTATACGTTGAAGACCATTGCAAGGCTATTGACATGGTTGTTCGTGAAGGTCGTGAAGGTGAAGTATATAATGTTGGTGGTCACAACGAAATGACAAACATCGACATCGTGAAACTCACGATAAAGACTATACACAATATGATGGCTGACAACAAGCAGTTGCGAAACGTACTAAAGAAGCAGCAGAGCGACGCTAACGGTGATATTGATATAAGTTGGATAAACAATGATCTCATTACACACGTTGCCGACCGCTTAGGTCACGATCAGCGTTATGCCATTGATCCAACAAAGATAAAGAATGAACTTGGTTGGTACCCTGAGACTAAGTTTGCCGACGGTATAGTGAAAACCATTCAATGGAATCTTGAAAACCAGCAATGGATACACGAAGTTACCAGTGGTGACTATCAGAAGTACTATGATAATATGTATGGAAACAAATAAGGCTATGAAAAGAATCATGTTATTGGGCTCAGGTGAACTGGGCAAGGAGTTTGTTATTGCTGCTAAAAGAGCAGGAGTTTATGTCATTGCATGTGATCGTTATGATAATGCACCTGCAATGCAAGTTGCTGATGAAAGAGAAATCTTCAGTATGCTTGACGGAGATGCACTTGAAGCTGCAGTTCGCAAACACCATCCAGACATCATTGTACCTGAAATAGAAGCCATTCGTACTGAGCGACTTTTCGATTTTGAAAAAGAAGGTATTCAGGTCGTACCTTCTGCACGTGCCGTAAACTATACGATGAACCGCCGCGCCATTCGTGACCTAGCATCTAAAGAACTTGGACTTCGCACAGCAAAGTATTTCTATGCAAAGACATTTGACGAATTTAAGAAAGCCGCTGACGAAATTGGTTTCCCATGTGTCGTTAAACCTCTTATGAGTTCAAGCGGTCATGGTCAAAGTTACGTACACAACGACGATGAACTTAAAGCTGCATTCACTGAAGCAATGGAAGGTAGCCGTGGCGACGTTAAAGAGGTTATTATTGAGGAATTTATAGACTTTGATTCTGAGTTCACTCTTCTTACTGTGACACAGAAAAATGCCCCTACAATATACTGTCCTCCTATAGGACACATCCAGAAAAGTGGTGACTATCGCGAGAGTTGGCAGCCTTATCACATCTCTGATGAAGCTTTGAAGAAGGCAGAACACATGGCTGACGAAGTAACGAAAGCACTTACAGGCTATGGCTTATGGGGCGTTGAGTTTTTCATGACGAAAAAAGGCGAAGTTATATTCTCTGAGTTAAGTCCACGACCACACGACACAGGTATGGTTACACTCGGACATACAACCAACTTGAGCGAATTTGAACTTCATCTTCGTGCAATAATGGGTTGGCCTATTCCTGCCATACATCTTGAACATTATGGATGCAGTGCTGTTGTTCTTGCAAAAGAAGATGCAGACCATGCTCCTGAATACAATCTTGTAGAAGCATTAAAGGAAGACCGCACACGCGTTCGTATTTTCGGCAAACCAGAACAACATATAAATCGCCGTATGGGTGTAGTATTATGCTATGGCGAAGTTGGAGATGACATCAACGCATTGCGTGAGAAGGCTAAAAGAGTTGCTGCCACTATTATCAAATAAAACTACATGATTAATAACAACAACGACAATATTGATACTATTACCAAGTTTTTGGAAGATCTCCAGAAACTTGGTAAACAACTTTCAATAACTAAAGATGAACAAAAGGTAGTCTTAGAACAGATGATGTCACTAAAAGAAGACAGCAAGACTATGACTGACGAATACATCCAACTAGATAACCGTAGTAAGGATTTACAAGCAATTTTGGATAAATATAGTCCTATATTCAACGAAAGAATGAAATGGATTAAAGATATAAATGCCAAACACGCTAAAAAGAAATAATGAGCTGTAAACTTGGGACAATAATTGAACTGCCTAAGATTTCAGATCCACGTGGGAACCTTACTGTTGCAGAAAGATTCAAGAGCATTCCTTTTGAATTCAAAAGGGTATATTGGACTTATGATATACCGTCTGGAGGCTACCGTGGTGGACACGCTCATATCCATTGCCGCGAATTTATTGTTGCCGTGAGTGGTTCGTTTACAGTTACACTTGACAACGGACATGAAAAGCAGCATTATCTGCTAAATCATCCATATCAAGGTCTGCTTGTCGACAAAGGTATATGGCGCACGCTTGAAGACTTTTCTTCAGGTTCAGTATGTCTGGTACTTGCAGAAGACGACTATGATGAAGCCGACTATATCTACGATTACAATGAATTCATACAACGTACGGAATGTTTGAAATAAGGAAATACACGCCAGACCAAAAAGAAGAATGGAATAAATTCGTTGACAAGGCGAAAAACGCAACATTTCTTTTTGACCGTAACTATATGGATTACCATTCTGATAGATTTGATGACTTCTCATTAATGTTCTATAAGAAGGATAAACTATATGCGCTACTTCCTGCACATAAGATTGAAGATACCCTTTATTCACATTTCGGACTTACATACGGTGGACTGATAATGGACATTCACGCCAATATTACTGGTACGTGCATACTATTCACCGAACTTAATGAATATCTAAGGACTATAGGTTTTAAGAAAGTAATCTATCGTCCCATCCCGTGGATTTATTGTAAACATGCGTCAGAGGAAGACCTTTATGCAATATTCTGGAAATGTCATGCCCACTTGTTGACAAGAAACATCGGAACAACTATCTTCATGAATGAACGTATGAAATGGCGCAAAGACCACATAAGAAGATTGAGAAAAGCAATTCTTAATGGCGTTGAAGTTGTGGCTGACGCTAGTTTTGATGACTTCTGGAAAATACTTAATGATAACTTAAAGCAGCGTTTCAACGCAACACCTGTGCACACACTCGAAGAGATGAAACTGCTTAAATCAAGATTTCCAAACAACATTATTCAATACAACGCCTATAAAGACGGCTATATAATCGGTGGCACCACATTCTATATTATGAGGAATGTCATACATGGACAATATAGCTCTACAAACTCAATAGGAAAAGATTTAGGTGCTATGGAAGCTATATACGATAAAGTGATGTACCATGATTATCCGGATTATCAATATCTTGACTTTGGAAGTTCTACTGAAGATAATTGTAGTGTAATCAATGAGGGACTTATCTCCCACAAAGAGGGATACGGAGGCAGAGGTGTTGTATATGATACTTATGAATGGGAGCTATGAAAATTGATTATCTGTCACTCAAAAAAGTAACAAGCATGCACAGTGAGGAAATCCACACTGCTGTAAGCAATGTAATAGATAGCGGTTGGTATCTAAATGGAGAGGCTACAACTGCTTTTGAAAGACAATATGCAAATTATATAGGCACAAAGCACTGCATTGGTTGTGGAAATGGCTTGGATGCCCTTACCATCATATTCAGATCATATAAGGAACTTGGTATACTTAAAGACGGTGACGAAGTTATTGTTCCTGCAAATACTTATATTGCTTCTATACTTTCAATAACAGCAAACAACCTCACGCCTGTACTTGTTGAACCAAATATCAACACTCTACAGATTGACGACACAAAAATAGAGAATGTCATTACAAAGAACACCCGTGCAATAGTCATTGTTCATCTTTATGGAATCTGTGCTTATACAGAAGAGATAGGCAGGATATGTAAGAATCATAATCTACTGTTGATAGAAGACAATGCACAAGCTCATGGATGTAGCTATTCTGAAAACATCAAAACAGGCAGTATCGGAAATGCAGCCGCACATAGTTTCTATCCAGGAAAAAATCTTGGTGCATTTGGCGATGCGGGAGCTATTACAACAAATGATGAAAGACTTAATGATACAGCAAGGGCTATAGGCAACTACGGTAGTTCACGCAAATACGTATTCCCATATAAAGGAATGAACAGTAGAATTGACGAAATCCAGGCTGCCATATTAAGTGTTAAACTGAAATATCTTGATCAGGATAACGCAAGAAGAATTGCTATTGCAAAATTCTATAATGAAAACATTATAAATAGAAATATCAAGACTTTAAACGCTCTTAATTCTGTTTACCACATATATCCTATAATATGTTCCAATCGCGATTTAATAAGGCAACGACTAAAAGATAAGGGTATAGAAACAATCGTTCACTACCCTATTCCTCCACATAAACAAAAATGTTACAGGGAATGGAATAATTTCTCATTCCCCATAACAGAATATATTGCAGACAATGAATTGAGTTTGCCTTGCAATCAAGTCCTTACTGACAGTGAAGTTGAATACATAGTATCAACACTAAACAGCTGTCAGTAATAATCATCGTCTAAAGATTTATAGGCGCAACAACCTTTATTCCAAAATTACGTCCCATATTAAATACGCCCTCTCTTCCTGTAACAGGATTTAATCCAGCATATTTCAATCTGCTCAGATTATTCTGGTATGCTCTGTTTGTAAGATTGTCACCAGTTAGATATACAGAAAGAATTTTCTTTCCTCTGCATTTTATATCTGTTCCCATTGACGCATTCAACAGAGTATATGAAGGTGTGGCTGTTTCTGTATTGTCAAGTCCATAGTAATGATTCTGACGAAGATCACATTCCATACCAATCTTTACAAAAGTATTGTTAAAAGTATTGCCATCACGTATTAAATCATATTTCAATTCTGATGTCCAACGTGGTGCCGGAGTCATTGGCAAATATTTTGCCTCCGCAGTTTGATTCAGCTGCACGGCATCAACATACGAAAAGGCATTTTGGAAATGAAGTCTTTCTATAGGATGAATATCAACACTAGCTTCACCTCCTAATAGACGTGCATTACCCTGCACAAATTGATATACAGGAACATTATCAACAACTTTTCCAGCTACTTTATGTGCAAAGATATAGTTGTCTATGTAGTTGGCAAACAAAGACAATTGTGCAGAAACGTATGTAGATGTATAATCCCATCCAGCATCTAGCTGCCAACTGTATTCAGGTTTCAGTTCTGTGTTACCTACTTCATATCTGAAAGTACCTTCATGTTCACCGTTTGAAGCTAACTCACTAAGATTTGGCACACGGAAACCTCTTGCAAGATTCAACCTGACATTCATTTTTTCATTAATGGCATAAGTTGCGCCGATACTACCAGTAACACCATTGAAAGTACGTGACATGCTGGCGAATCTATCTTCGAGTGCAAAACTGCGAAGATGTCGTGTATCATATCTTAATCCACCACTTACATTCCAGTTTCCAGCCTTATAGCTAGACGTTGCAAATGCTCCAAAATCAAACAGTGCATAAGAAGGAATAAGGAATTCATCACCTTTATTCACAGAACGCTGATACATACCGTTTACTCCAGTTGCCAAACTCAAGCCTTCAGCTGGCTGCAAAGCATAATGAACATCATAGTTTATAGTATGCAACATAAAGTCCAGTCCAGGTTTATTTGGATTTTCCTCATCTTCAAACTCCTGTCTGCGGTTTTGCTGATATGCAACAAGGGTCTTCAAATTGCCAGCACCCACATAAAATGAATTATCCAGCACAGCCTTATAATGATGTATCTGCTGATATGGCAACCCATGTCCGTAGTCCTTGTCGCCAACAGCTCCAGGTTCCTCAATCATACTTGGAGTAAGATGATAATAACTCAGTTTAAGATGACTGTATCCCCAACTTTTGTTTACTCCCAATAAGCCAGACATTGCACGTTCTCTGAACTGCGAATTGTCTACATATCCGTCATATTTATTTTGGTAGGCATGTGCCATCTTATCTGAATAGCGCACTCCCCATACATATCCATTATTGTTTCCAGCCATGTGAAAGGAATAGTCAAACAGTCCATTATTTGTTTGGTATTCTGTTGATACATCACCAGCCACTGTATTCTTTGCCAATGTTGGTGCATCGTGGAATATAACTACTCCAGCCATAGCATCTGATCCATACATTAGCGAAGCCGGACCTTTAAGAATCTCAATATTGTTAACCGTCTGTGGATCTATTTCAATACCATGTTCGTCTCCCCATTGCTGTCCTTCCTGTCTCACTCCGTCATTGACTGTCACAATGCGGTTATATCCCAATCCACGTATCACGGGCTTAGAAATACCGCTACCTGTAGTAATCTGTGAAATACCTGGCTGATGTGCTATCGCATCAATGATATTTGTTGAAGATACCGACTTGATGTCAGCTGCAGTAAGAATAGATACTGGTGTAGGAGAATCTTTCATGAGTGAATTTCCAGCCAGTCCAGTTACTACCACTTCATTTATCATCGCATTTGATTCTTTCATCACGAAGTCTGCTGTGGCGTTTCTTTGTAATGCGATCTTTTTTATTATGGTCTGATGACCAAGATAGCTAACCTGCAAAGTTATATTTTTGGCAGGAAGATCTGCTATCATGTAGTTTCCGTTTTCATCAGTCGTTGTTCCTACTGATAGCTCTGGTATATATATTGTTACACCAACAAGGGCACTTTTATCTGAAGCATCTGTCACATGTCCTGACAAAGACGCTTTTGGAGCCATAGGCTCTGCTGTTGCACATATACAAACACATATGAGCAATAGCATGATATATAATCTTTTCATTCTATTGAATTGTTTTTTACCTTAAAAAATACTATTTACTTTCCAAATGAATAAAAAGAAGGAGGACCACGTGTTGTCGTTATACCACGTAATGTGGCAGCATGCATTGGCTTTAAAAATACCAATGCCATATATAATAAAATAGCGAATAATGCTATGCTGACTTCTGTTCCTAAGATGTATGGAAGACTATGAAAATGACATAGTACACATCCGTCTACAGATGTCCATCCATTGGCAATATGACCAGCATGATGTATATGATGCTGACAATCATAGCAGGTTATGCCAGCACTCCTCACCTCTTCATGGTGATGGAATGTTGACATAATAAGCATTGGTACAAATACTGCCAAGAGCATCCATGACCAAAGTCTTTGTCTATGCATTGCCTTATTCACAGATGCAAAAGTAAAATTATTATTAAGATATATTTGGTTTTTACGACAGCATTAACTACTTTTGTAGATAAATAACAAATAAAATGGATGAAAACAAATGCATCTTGCTTCTGGAAAAGCATGGCATCAAACCAACTTCCAACAGAATAGTTATTGCCAAGTCTCTTGCAGCATGTGAAAATCCTGTATCTATGAAAGAACTGGAAGATAAGATTCTCACAATAGACAAATCTAACATATTCCGTACACTCACATTATTCCGTGACAATCACCTAGTTCACACAGTGGAAGACGGTGCAGGTGGAACTAAATACGAAATATGTTTCAGCAAAAGCATTGAAACTGATGAAGACGAGCACATGCATTTCTTTTGTGAACGCTGCCACAAGACATTCTGTCTATACGACATGCCGATCCCTGATCTTTGCATTCCGCTAGGTTATCAGATGCATAGTGTAAACTTCATGATAAAGGGTTTATGCCCAAAATGCTCAAAGAAGAAGCAGTAGCCTTTCATTTCTGGATTAATATCTATATTTACAGAGCATTAATATAGGTTGACTCTTCATGCACTTTTCACTTTTTAGCTACGGCGTCTATTTCTGCTTATATAATGTACATGCATGCACGCGCACACCTAGGGTTTTGAAAAATACAAGTGTCGAAGTGTCAACTTAATGAATATCAATATTTTATCGACGAATTTGACTAAATAAAGTGACGGGATTTGACGGTCAAATTTCAAGTTTTGCATGCGTTTCTATATAGAAACGCAACTCTTTCCACATAGAAAAGCAAACGTTTCTACGATGTTTTACCTCCTATTGCTTCGTAAAACGCACTGCAAAACATCGAAAAACGCATCAAATTACTTCGTAAAGTGCAATGCAATATGATTAAAATTTTCACCCATAGTTTACCGATGAATAACCGTCACTTTGTTCTACTAGAAAAGAGGTATAACAAGTTGATGCTCAACGAATAGACACTTCGACACTTATTTTTCTGAAAAATTCAGAGTGTGCGTGCGTGCGCATATTTATAGTGTGTAGCACTAGTAATTGAAACATTGGCTAACAGCCTAAACTTGATTTCATTGCATAGACAAAAATTTTGTAGTATCTTTGCCGGAAAATAAGGTTGCACTAACATATCATTTCAACAAACCCTACTTAGAGTATAATTACAAAAATAACTAATTTATGAAACGAATAACAATATTGAGTCTTTTGTTATTAATGATTCTAACATCATTCGCCCAAAAGACGATTAATCTATCTGGGACTTGGGACTTCCAAATTGACCGTAACAGAAGTTATAATGCATCACAAAAATATGATGATACAATAAAACTACCTGGGTCTATGCTAACAAATGGCAAAGGTGACCTACCTAGTATTGATACAAAATGGACAGGCTCATTATATGACTCTTCATACTACTATAATCCATATATGGAAAAATACCGCCACACAGGCAGTATCAAATTTCCATTTTTCTTAACTCCGGAACATTATTATGTAGGCTATGCATGGTACCGACAAAATACAGAAATTCCAAGAGAATGGAAAAGAAATCGAGTTGTATTATTCCTTGAACGCCCGCATATAGAAACTACGGTATTCGTAAATGGCAAAGAAGTTGGGCACCAAATGTCATTATCCGTTCCACACGAATATGACATAACTGATTATGTAAAGTTTGGAAAAAACAACAGCATAGCCATAAATATATACAATGGCATTGAGAATGTTGGTGTAGGACAAGACTCACATTCTGTAACCGATCAGACGCAAGGCAATTGGAACGGTATTGTTGGAAAGATACAACTCCGTTCACAACAAAGTATTTTCACGGTAAAAACATTCCCTGACCTAAACACAGGAAATGTAAAAGTACTAATAAACGACAAAGAATATAATCTTAAAATAGACAATCCGCAACCTTGGAGTGAATTTACTCCTAATTTATACACTCGCAACGTTATATACTGTGGAGATACAATACCTGTTACTTTCGGATTTAGAAATATCGAAGTAAAAGGACGCGACATAATGCTCAACGGTAAGCCGATATACATACGTGGAACAGTAGAAAACTGCAATTTTCCACTAACAGGATATCCTCCTACAGATGTCGAATCATGGAAGAAAATAATCCAGAAATGCAAAGATTATGGAATAAACACGATACGCTTTCACAGTTACTGTCCACCAGAAGCTGCCTTTATAGCTGCTGACAGTCTAGGATTCTATCTTCAGCCAGAAGGACCATCATGGCCAAATCATGGTGTAAAATTAAACTACAAACAGCATATAGATCAATATTTGGCAGAAGAGACAAAGAAAATATGTGATTACTATGGTAATCATCCTTCTTTCGTTATGATGGCTGCTGGCAATGAACCTGCAGGAGACTGGGTTACATGGTGCAACAACTGGGTAAAGACGATGAAAGAATACGACAATAGGCACATATACTGCGGCGCTAGTGTTGGTGGAGGATGGGCTTGGGATAACCTAAGCGAATATCATGTTAAAGGTGGAGCGAGAGGACTTGACTGGGACCACAAGGCTCCACAGTGTACCGATGATTATCTGTCACAGATAGAGTTTCCTCGCAATTACAGAGAAAAAGAACCAAACAATTCTCCTATCATTGCTCACGAGCAAGGACAATGGTGCGCATTCCCCGACTTCAAGGAACGTAGTCTTTATACAGGACCTTACAAGGCTAAGAATTTTGATATATTTGAGGACTTGCTAAAGAAAAACGGGATGGCATCACAGGCAGAAAAGTTCCTTTATGCTAGCGGTAAACTGCAAGTTACGGCATATAAATACGAAATAGAACGTAACCTGCGCACAAAGGACTATTCAGGTTTTCTTTTACTTGGACTGAATGACTATAGTGGTCAAGGAACTGCTCTAGTAGGTCCTCTCAATGTTTTTTGGAAAGAAAAGGGATATGTAGACAGCAAACAATGGAAAGAATTCTGCGGTAAGATAGTTCCACTTGCAAAATTTCCTAAGTTTGTTTTCCAGAATACAGATACACTTAACATACCAATAGAAGTGTATAATGCTTCAGAAGGGGAAATTAAAGATGCTGATATTGAATATAGTATCACTGACAATGATACACACGGTAATATAATTGCCAAATATAACACGACCATAAAATATGGTAAGAACAATGAAATAAGACCTATTACATTGCCGCTTAACGGGATAAAGGCGCCAAGTAAACTCACACTCAATGTGTCAGTAAATGGCAATACCAATGAATGGGACTTCTGGGTATATCCTGCAAAAGTAGAAATGCTAAAGATAAAAGACATATACATAACAGACACATTGGATTTCAAAGCTATTAAAGTATTAAACAACGGAGGAAAAGTTCTTATTACTGCCGGTGGAAAAATACGTTACGGCAGCGATGTAAAGCAAACTTATCTACCTGTATTCTGGAATACCAGTTGGTTCAAAATGCGTCCTCCACATACTACAGGATCATATATAATGAACAACCATCCTATTTTCAAAGACTTTCCTACAGACTCATGGCAAAACATAAACTGGTGGGAGCTTATAAACAAGGCACAAGTAATGAATCTTCAGGAATTTCCAGAAGACTATCAACCTATATATCAGCCAATAGATACATGGCACGTAAGTCGCAAGTTGGGAATGATTGTAGAGGCAAATGTTTTAAAGGGCAAACTGCTAATGACAACTTTTGACATAAACAGCAATCTTAACAATAGAATTGTAGCACGTCAACTTAGAAAATCAATACTAGAATATATGTCTGGCAACAGTTTTAAACCAGAAATAACACTAGATATAAAAGTTATACGTGATTTGTTTGAGAATGAAGCACCAAAGGTAAATATGTTTACCAAAGACTCACCTGATGAATTGAAGCCTAAAATTATAAGATAAGCGACTCTATATCAATATAATATAAGCAGTATCCTAACAATAAAAATGGATACTGCTTATTTTATTTTGTACTGTATTAAACTAGCATCTTTAACTATCGTTGATTGATAACTTTGCACCCTTGAAAACAAAGAAAAAACATCATTTTCCTTTGCTTTTCCACTCGTTTACACTATCTTTGCATAAGTTTTTAATTAACAAAGGAAGATTATAACAATGACTTACGAAATAACAGGACCAGCAAAGATAAATACTGAGATTAATCTGTCTGCAAGTAAAAGCATTAGCAACCGCACACTGATAATCAATGCTATGGCTGGCGGCAGGATTACCCCTGAAAATATGAGCGACTGCGATGACACAGAAGTTATAATTGCTGCATTGAAAGACATGCCTGATGTTATAGACATAAAGGCTGCCGGAACTGCAATGAGATTTGTCTCTGCATATCTAAGCATAACAGAAGGTGAACATACAATAACTGGTACTGATAGAATGAAGCACCGCCCTATAAGTGTACTTGTTGACGCTTTGAGATATCTTGGTGCAGACATTACTTATGTTGGCGAAGAAGGTTTTCCCCCACTCCACATAAAGGGCCATACCATTGAAGGTGGTCATCTTGAGATTCAAGGAAACGTAAGTTCACAATATATTTCAGCATTGCTCATGATTGGACCAATGCTAAAAAACGGATTGGAACTTAAACTGCTTGACGAAATTGTATCACGACCATATATAGACCTGACACTGTGGACAATGAGAGAGTTTGGCGCAGACGCAGACTGGTCGGATGTTGACACGATTACAGTTTCAGCAAAACCATATACAGAACGTCCTTATTTCATTGAAAGTGATTGGAGCGCTAGCAGCTATTGGTACGAGGTAATGGCTCTCAGCGATGATCCGGAGGCAGAAATAAGACTTAACGGACTTATGGACGGTTCTAAACAAGGTGACTCTGTTGTGAGATACATATTCTCTCTGCTTGGAGTAAAAACATATTTTAAATCTACCGAACTTGGAGTTCCAACTAATGTAACACTTAAAAGACATAGATGCATGCTACCACGATTGGAATATGACTTCACTGGTTCGCCCGATCTTGCACAGACATTTGTTGTATGTTGCGCTCTTATGGGTATAAAGTTTCATTTTACCGGACTAGCAAGCCTAAAGATTAAGGAAACAGACCGTATTGAGGCTTTGAAAAAAGAGCTCAAGAAACTGGGATATATCATAAAAGACAAAAACGACAGTGAACTTATATGGGATGGGGAGAGATGCGAACCAACAGATGAGGCTATAGACACTTACGAAGACCATCGTATGGCAATGTCTTTCGCACCTGTAGCATTGAAGATTCCTGGACTGAAAATAAACGATCCTGAAGTTGTAAGCAAGTCATATCCTAATTTCTGGAAAGACATGGATGCAGCAGGATTCAACATAAAATAAAAATAAATTCATAGCGACATGATATACCTGATTATCCCAATACTGGCGCTTGGCATTATAACAGCCCTTATAACGATCCTCTCCAAAGACGAAGAAGGACGCGATAAGCCTGTTATAACAAAACAGACTTGTTATACCTGCAACGGTGATAATGACATGTGTGAGCAGGAATGCATGATGGAAGCTGCCACCAAAGAGGTAGAATATTATGATGACGAGGAACTTGACAGATTCAAAGGACGTCTATCTAACGAATATACTAATGAGGAAGCTGACGAGTTCTCTGAAGTTATGCTGACTATGAAACAAGATGAAGTAAAGGGCTGGAACCGCAGTCTCATACTTCGGGGCATAAACATGCCAGACCAGATAAAGGATGAATATATAGCTCTGGCTGAATAACAACAATAAAATATAAAGATAAATTGGATATACTACATTATACTTTTTTCCAGAATGCATTGCTTGGTTCTATATTGGCAAGCATTGTTTGCGGAATTATCGGTACATACATTGTTACACGCCGACTGGTATTTATCAGCGGAGGTATCACCCACGCTTCTTTCGGGGGTATAGGACTTGGTGTGCTGCTTGGTATCAATCCCATATTATCAGCAATGGTTTTCGCAACACTAAGTGCCTTCGGTGTAGAATGGATGTCACGAAGAGGCAATGTAAGAGAAGATTCAGCAATAGCAGTATTCTGGACCTTTGGAATGAGCATTGGTATTATCTGCTGCTTCCTCACTCCTGGATTTATGCCAGACCTACCTTCTTTTCTGTTCGGAAGTATTCTAACTATTGGCTATGCCGACTTGTGGATTCTTGCCATACTCGCAGTTGTTGTAATTGCAATATTTACTTTTATGTATCGTGAAATAGAAAGCGTGGCTTTTGATTCTACATTTGCAATGTCACAGGGACTGCATGTTAAGTTTATTGAATACATGATGATGGCACTTATCGCGATGACAATAGTGTCTACACTTAGAATGGTAGGAATAGTACTTGCAATAAGTCTTCTTACGATTCCACAGATGACAGCCAACATATTTACTTACAATTTTAAGAAAATGGCTCTTCTTAGTATAGGCATCGGCTGGATTGACTGTATTTTGGGACTAGGAATAAGCTATTGGCTGAACGTACCATCTGGAGCCTCCATCATATTTATCAGTATCATAATATATGCCATAGCCAAACTTAAATGAAGCATAATGCCATATACATCCTGGCCGCACTGATTAGCATTACGTCAATCTACGGATGTTCGACTCAGCAAAATACAGCTAAGTCTAGATGGTGGCATGCCTTCCATGCAAGATACAATACTTATTACAATGGTTCTGTGGCATATATTGACGGTTCTCTTGAAAAAGAAAACGGAAATAGGGATAACTTTACAGAGAGAATTCCTCTTTACACGGTAGGAAATAAAGGAAGCAGGCAACTTGGAGGTTCAAATTTTGACAAAGCTATTGAGAAATGCCAAAAGGCGATAAGACTCTACAGTATAAAGCGACGCCCCGAATGGAATCCTAACAAGAAAAAGACACAACAGGATATAGAGTGGTTGAGCAGAAGGGAATACAATCCTTTCTTATGGAAAGCATGGTTACTCATGGGACGTGCTCAATTCTACAAGGGCGACTTCAGTGAAGCAGCAGCAACTTTCGCCTACATGAGCAGACTATATTCAAACCAACCAGCTATATATGGAAAGGCAAGAGCATGGCTAGCAAAATGCTATATAGAAGAAGACTGGCGATATGATGCCGAAGACGTGATACGTAATATTCAACGTGACTCTATACATTGGCGCGCACAAAAAGAATGGGACTACACGTATGCCGACTATTATATACATATTGGAAATTACGGAAAGGCAATTCCATATCTGAGAAAGGTTATAAGTCACGAAATGAGACGTAAGCAAAGAGCCCGTGAATGGTTTCTCATGGGACAGTTGTTCGAGGAATTGGGAAACAAGGAAAATGCTTACAATGCATATAAACACGTAATAAGACTAAACCCTCCCTACCAACTTACATTCAATGCAAGAGTTGGCATGACAGAAGTTATGGCTGGTGGAAAGCAGAAACAAATGATTGCCAAACTGAAAAGAATGGCTGCATCTAATAATAATAAGGATTATCAAGACCAGATATATTATGCCATTGGCAATATATATCTAGCAAAAAAAGATACTACGAATGCTATTGCCGCTTACGAACTAGGAAAAGAAAAGGCAACAAGAAACGGAATAGAAAAAGGTGTTTTGTTGTTGAAACTTGGTAATCTTTATTGGATTAAAGAACAATTCGGAAAAGCCAAAGGATGCTACGACGTGGCAATAGGATTGCTAGACAAAGAAAGAAAAGACTACCAACAGTTGACCGACAGACAGAAAGTGCTAGAGGAACTGGTTCCTTTCACTGACGCTGTAGAACTTCAGGACTCTTTACAACGACTTGCGAGGATGAACGAAAGCAGTCGTAACGTGATTATTGACAAAATAATCATTGCACTAAAGAAAAAAGAAAAGAAAGAGCTGAATTCACAGCTACAGACAAATACAGGAAATGCAGGTGCTGATATTATATCGATGAAGACAGAGTTTGCTATGCAAAACAACTCCGTTGACGGGAAAAATACAACTACTTGGTATTTCTATAATCCAATGACTGTTAGCAGAGGCAAGGAAACATTTACTCGCACATGGGGAAAACGTGATAATGTGGATAACTGGCAACGAATAAACAAGACTGTAGTCGCAGGAATAAATGAAATATCGCAAGATTCTACAATACAAAGCGAAATCAATGATAGTGCGAACAATATAATTAATGATAGCGCTGAGACAAACCCTCATAAGCGTGAATACTACACCAAGCAGATACCACTTAGCAAAGAAAAACTTGATGAAAGCGACAATATCCTAATGAATGCACTATACAATAGTGGAGTAATTTTTAAGGATAAACTCGACAATCTTATTCTTGGCGAAAAGGCTTTAAGAAGAATAGAAGACAATTATCCAAAATATAAGGATATGGACAATGTTTACTATCATCTATATCTGCTATACGCACGTGAAAATATGATGGACATTGCCGACAGTTATATCGGGAAGCTAAAAAAAGGATACCCACAAAGCAAATGGACAACATTGCTGAGTGATCCTCTATACAAGGAAAACTCAAAATGGGGCGAGCATATCGAAGACTCAATTTATGCAGCCACATACGATGCTTTTAAAGCTGGGAAATATACAGAAGTTGACGGTAATACATATATTTCAGAACACAGATTCCCTTCAGGTGCAAACCGTGACAAGTTTCTGTTTATTGGTGGACTAAACAAGTTGAACAATGGTAATCAGAAAGGATGCCTTAACGATATGAATACGCTTGTGAAGAATTTCCCAGAAAGCGCACTGAGCCAAATGGCTGGTATGATTATCAACGGTGTTAAAGAAGGAAGGAAACTACACGGCGGTAAGTTTGATATTGGTGATGTTTGGAACAGACGTACTGAGATACTCAACGACAGTGATTCAATAAAGACACAAAAGTTGAATTCAGACAGTAATATCGACTTTGTATATATGTTGGTATATAACCCTGATTCAGTTAATGAAAATCAGTTACTATTCGAGATTGCTAAATACAATTTCACCAGTTACATGGTGAGAAATTTCGATATACAGATAGAAAATATTGATGACATTCACAGAATGGTTATCAAGGGATTTCTAAATTATGACGAAGCATTGCAATATGCAAGAGAACTGCACAGGCAGACTGCTGTAATAAATCTGGCAAAAAAAGCTAGACCTATTATCATAAGTAAACAAAATCTACCTCTGCTTGGTAATCAATTCAGTTACGAAGATTACGAAAAATTCTACAATAAGCATTTCGCTCCGATAAAGACTACGACTTCTAACCTGCTTATAGAACCGGCAAAGATTGTAACAACAGGGAATGAAGAAGAAACAGCACCTTTGCCAAAAGCAGAAAAGAATGTAGACAAGAAAACAACCGAGAAGAAAACAGAAGAAAAGACATTCGACTTGGAAGATGAATATTACGATTTAGAAGGATTTTAAGATATGAGTAACGGTAAACTACTTTGGGTTGACGATGAAATTGATCTTCTTCGTGCCCACATAATCTTTCTTGAAAAAAGGGAGTATGATGTTACTACAATAAGCAATGGCGAAGATGCCATTGAACTTTGTAGAAACACCACCTTTGATCTTATTCTTCTTGATGAGATGATGCCTGGACTTACTGGACTTGAAACTCTAGAACGTATTAAGGATATACAACCTAATACTCCTATAGTAATGGTTACTAAAAGCGAGGAAGAGGATATAATGAATCAAGCTATTGGCAGAAAAATTGCCGACTATCTTATTAAGCCAGTAAATCCAAGTCAGATACTTATCGCACTGAAGAAGAACATACACAAGCGCGAACTAGTAACAGAAGTAACACAGAGTGGCTATCGTGAGGAATTTAACAAGATTTCTATATCAATTGACGATTGCAACTCTTTTGATGATTGGACTGAAATATACCGTCTGCTTACGAAATGGGAACTGGAACTTAGCAATGCTGACAGCAATATGCTTGAAATGTTGCAAATGCAAAAAGAAGAAGCTAATAATGCTTTTGCCAAATACATCCAGAAGAACTATATGCAATGGATGGAAAACGCAAAAGACCGCCCTTTGATGAGCAATGATATATTCAAAACTAATATATTTCCGACACTTGACAATAATGAAAAAGTATTCTGTATTGTAATAGATAACCTACGCTATGATCATTGGAAAATACTTGCCAACGAGATTAGTAGCTTATTTGAAATAAAGGAGAATATGTATATGAGTATTCTTCCAACAGCTACGCAATATGGTAGGAATGCTATTTTCAGTGGATTAATGCCATACGACATACAGAAAATGTATCCAGATCTATGGGTAGATGAAGATGAAGACGAAGGAAAGAACGTGAATGAGGAGGCATTGATTCAGACTCAGTTTGATAGATACAGACGTCACGAAACTTTCAGTTACCACAAAATTAACGATTCACAAGCCATTGACAAACTGATTGAACGATTTAGCGAACTTGATAAATATGATTTAAATGTTGTTGTGATAAATTTCATCGACATGCTGTCACATGCAAGAACAGAATCAAAGATGGTTAGAGAACTTGCCAACAACGAAAGTGCATACCGCAGTATAACACAAAGTTGGCTAAGACATTCTGGCATTGCCGAACTATTTAGTTTGCTTTCTCATAAAGACTATAAAGTTGTTATCACTACTGATCACGGCAGCATAAGAGCAAACAAGCCAATAAAGATTATAGGTGACAAAAATACAAATACAAATCTTAGATATAAACTAGGTAAGAATCTCAACTATGATTCACGTCAAGTATTTGAGATTAAAGACCCTCATAAAGCAAATCTGCCTTCACCAAACATAAGCACGTCGTATGTATTCGCTACTGGAGACTCATTCTTTGCGTATCCGAACAATTACAATTACTATGCGACATATTATAAAAATACGTTTCAGCATGGCGGAATATCAATGGAAGAAATGCTTATTCCATTAATATCTATGACAAGAAGAAAAAAAGAATAATTATAATTATATAGATTATGAAAATAAGAATCGATTCATTAGACAACATCCATGTTGCTGCAAAGGAATTTATTGCCAACATGGGAACGGGAAAGGTTTTCGCTTTCTACGGAAAGATGGGAGCAGGAAAGACAACTTTTATCAAAGCTATCTGTGAAGAGTTAGGAGTTAACGATGTAATAACATCTCCAACTTTTGCTATCGTCAACGAATATACCGCTGACAATGATACCCCTATATACCATTTCGACTTCTATAGAATAAAGAAACTTGAAGAAGTGTATGATATGGGATACGAAGATTATTTCTACGGTGGAAATCTATGTCTGTTGGAATGGCCAGAACTCATTGAGGACATTCTTCCTGAAGATGTTACAAAGGTAACTATTACTGAACAGGAAGACGGAACTAGACTAGTAGAGTTCTAGAAACGTTAAAGGCAGAAATGCAGCGACAACAATCACTAGCATTTCTGCCTTTTATATTTTATAAAAGAGCTTTAAACTTCTCTTCTATCTTTGCTTTACTAGCTGCGCCAACAAACTTGTCTACAACTTCACCATTCTTTAAGAACAATATTGTAGGAATGTTGCGGATGCCAAATTCACTTGCAATATCGTCAGCTTCCTCTACATCACATTTACCAACAACGACCTTTCCATCATACTCTTCAGCAAGTTCAGCGATGATTGGAGCAATCATTCTACAAGGAGCGCACCAAGTAGCCCAAAAATCAACTACCAATGGTAATTCACCATTCTTATAACTCTCAAAATTTTCGTTTGTAATTGTTACTTCCATTTTTATACTCGTTATTTGTTATACCATAATTACACTGCAAATATAGCTATTTGATTTTACACAAGCAAACGTTATAACAAGAATATCTGCAAATATTACTATTTTATTATCTGTTTCATCTTTCATATACACTACCTAATAACATGCGTTGAAGATTGACTGCACTCGGGAAAGATAAAATTAAAACAAGTTTTATTTTGCCTTTCCACTCGTTTGCTGTACCTTTAACATGCGTTGAAGATTGGCTGCACTCGGGAAAGCAAAATTAAAACAAGTTTTATTTTGCCTTTCCACTCGTTTGCTGTACCTTTGTAGATAGATTTATATTTAGGCAAAATGGAAACTAACAACGAACTGGAACTAGCCTGGGAATTCATTGAACATACTAGTACCAGTATATTCCTTACAGGTAAAGCAGGAACAGGAAAAACTACATTCTTGAGAAGTATTACCGACAAGAGCTGCAAACGTATTGTTGTTGTGGCTCCTACAGGTGTGGCGGCAATCAACGCAAATGGAGTTACAATACATTCATTCTTTCAACTGCCATTCTCACCATATATTCCAAACACTACATTCAAGGAAAAGTTTGATTTCTCTAAGGAAAAGAGAAACATCGTAAAGACTTTAGATTTGCTTATCATTGATGAAATAAGTATGGTTAGAAGTGATTTACTTGATGCCATAGACTCCGTATTGCGAAGATATAAGGACGCAAGTAAACCGTTTGGAGGTGTTCAACTGCTTATGATGGGCGATCTTCAACAATTGACTCCTGTTGTAACAGACGATGATGCCAAAATATTGCGCCCACATTATAATACTCCGTATTTCTTCGGAAGTCACGCTCTGCAACAAATTAACTATGTAACAATAGAACTGCAGAAAGTCTACCGACAGCAAGACGCAAGATTTCTAGACTTACTAAATAGTATTAGAAGCGGAAAGCCTTCAGAAGAGGATATAAACATTCTCAATTCAAGATTCAATCCTGAATTTCATACAGAAAATAAAGATGGATATATAAGGCTAACAACGCACAATGCTATGGCTGACAGATATAACGATTCTCAATTAGCCAAACTCAAAACAGAAGGATTTACATTCAAGGCAGATATAAAAGGTAACTTTCCTGAATACAGCTACCCTACAAATGAAACACTTTTGCTAAAAGAAAATGCACAGGTGATGTTCGTAAAAAATGATTCGTCTATTGACCACTTCTATTACAATGGTAAGATAGGACGTATCACGAGTATATCCGATGACTGTATAAAAGTCAGATGTAGCGGAGAAGAAAATGATATTGAAGTGCAACCACAAGAATGGGAAAACACCAAATACGTAATAAATAAGGAAACTAAGGAAATAGAACCAGACGTTCAGGGAGTATTCAAGCAATATCCTCTGAGACTTGCATGGGCTATAACGATACACAAGAGTCAAGGTCTAACATTCGAGCATGCTATTATTGATGCCGGAGCATCTTTCGCTTCAGGACAAGTTTATGTAGCTCTCAGTCGCTGCAAGACTCTTGAAGGAATGGTATTGGCATCAAAGATTGACAATCACGCTATAATAAACGATGAACGAGTTGATTCTTACATCAGCATACAAGAAGAGGCTGCAAAGCAAAATATAGACAGTCTTGAACTTCAGAAACAAAACTATTACAAGCAGCAACTGGCTGAACTATTTACATTCAATAATATCATTATGGCAGAAGATAATCTCTGCCGTACCGTTATTGAATTTCTGCACTCATATCCAAAACTTACAATACTTCACAAAGCAACATTTAAATCTTTACAGGAAAAAATAGACGCTGTATCACGTAAATGGATAAATACGATAATTCGTACGCCATACGAAGAACTCACAGAAGAGGCTTTTCTTGAACGTGTAGTAAAAAGTGCTAGTTACTTCAACAAGACTTTAAAGACATATATACAGCCGCTACTCGACCAAACAGCTGCTGCTAAAACGGATAACAAGCAAGGAGCAAAAAGACTTGATACTACGTATCCAGAACTTAAGCTGGCATATCTTTCTAAGAAAAATATTCTTGAGATGACTATAGACAACGGATTTAGTAGTGAAACTTATTTAAAAAACAGACAAACAGCTTTTCTTAACGCTATAGAAGAGATAAATCCGCTTGCAGTAACTACACGTCGAAGGAAGAAAGACTACAGCGACAAAGAAGAAACTCCAAAGCCAAAAGTTAAGAAAGAAAATACGAAGGAACTCACATTGACTATGTATAAAAAAGGATTCTCTCCAAAAGAGATAGCCAAGGATAGAGATTTTACTTTAGGAACCATATTCAGCCACCTTACACATTATGTGGAAACTGGCGATCTGAAGGTTCCAGACATCATTGGTAAAGAAAAATACCAAATAATAAACAAAGCTGTAAACAAGATAGGCACTTCGCAAGGCATGAAAGTAATAAAAGACATTTGTCCAGAAGACGTAGACTATGGAGAAATAAGAATGATTTTTGCAGAAAAGGCTATAGTTGCCAAATCGTCAAGTTAATAAATTATGTGATTAATTATCCATAATGATTTTGATACATTCATATTTTTTGGTTATATTTGCACCCTATTATGAAGAAGATATTTATTTTTGTTATATCATGCATCGCTGCAATGACTGTTTCTACATCATGCAAGATGGCTCCAAGCGACAATCCTGGTGATACTGTTGCCGCCAGTGTATTTGAACCTGTCGACACAAGTGCGCACGCCGCCAAATCAAAGAATGATACTACAAACATCAAAAATATCAAGGACAGTATAGATATTTTCTTCATTGGAGATGGCAGTACAAAGCACAATCTGCAACTTGTTTCATACCCAAGCAAAAGAGATACTGCTACATATTACAAAGGCAAGCATCTGAAAGTAACAGGAAACGCAGATTTCGGACACGTTGTCAGAATAGGTTTCCATCACCTGCCTACTGGTGATTCTATCGTTACATCAGTTACCGAAGTGAAATAACATTCTGCGACTGGAATATCACAAGACCGAATTCACGAGCAATAGCATAGGCACTATCCATTATTTTAGCACAATCATGCTCATATGGTTTTGCATCCTTGCTAAACAGAAAGAAATAAAACTCCAAAGGTAATCCGCCTTGCGATGAGTCCAATTGACGCACAACATAGCTCATATTCTTATTCACTTCTTTTCTGGAAGCAATAAAATTTTCCATGTATTTTCTGTAAAGGCTGATGTTTATATCATCATCCTCCAATTCTTCAGCCTTGAAATATCCTCGGTCTATGATATTCTTTTTAACATCTGGAGTAAGCAGACCTATACTATTAAAATCAAAATAAGCTTTTTTGGTTACACGTCTGCCATCAGAATTCTGCATTCCAATCCAATTTGTAAACGAACCGTCAACCAAAGCAATGGGACTTACTGTTACTATAGAATTATCGAAATTACGTATCTTTACTGTTGTAAGAGTCATCTCCTCAACTATTCCGTCAGCACCAGCAGAAGGAACAGTTATCCAGTCTCCGCAATGAAGCATATCATTACTTGTAAGGCGTACTCCTGCAACAAGTCCGGCTATCGTATCCTTAAACACTAACATAAGTATAGCACTAGTTGCACCAAGTCCCGCAAACAAAGCAAGAGGACTTCTATTAATGGCTATTGCTATCACTACCACAGCTGCAATAAACAACAATAATATTTTCAGCACACCACAAAAAGACTTCAAATACTGTTGCATGCTAGAACGTTGCGCTCCAGTGTCAAGATTATTAAAACTGTCTACAAAAACAAATGCCGTACGTGCAGACATCACAGTGATATATATAGCAGTTATACGTTCTAACACCTCTCTAACTACATGAAATTGATAGAATATTAGTGGCAGCAATATCCATATAATTATAGCAGGTATAATATTGCATGCACTTCGCAATACTTGCTCATTAAAAATCACGTCGTCCCACTTAACATCAGTATGCTTAGTTAATTTAAGCACGAGAGGAACCATTATTTTATGACATATAACACCTATAAGCCACGCAAATAATATAGCAAAAAGCACAAGAAGTATATGTCGCAGAACATGAACAGACGGTCCTGTAACTCCAATCAGTTCAATAATATTTTCAACAAAAACTCTTATTTCCTCCATATCATTTTTAATTAATTAGGTGAACACAACACCGTGCAGACACGATCTTGAAAGGCTCTCCCGTTTCTGCCATGAATGAGTCCCTGGTTTATTATTGAGAAACAAAGCGTATGACCGTTTGAAGACTTACAATATCCAGCCAAACTACTTATTCCCGTTACTGTTCCTGTCTTAGCTCTTACATTTCCACTGGCGAAACCACCTTTCATACGTTTTTTAAGAGTACCGTCAACACCAGCTATTGGTAATGCCTGATTAAGATGATTGTATATATTGTCATTTTCATATGCATAGCGCAGCATCTTTACTTCCAATTCCGGACTTACATAATTATATAATGAAAGTCCTGAACCATCAGAGAACTTATATTGCGAAGGAATCAAACCTATTTTCTCAACAAGTCTTCTCTCTACTGCACGTGCACTCTTTGCTGAAGCTGGATGATTTCCCGTGCTTGCTGCTATCTGATAATACATAGCCTCTGCATATAAGTTATCGCTTTCCTTCAACATCCTCATCAAAATCTGGTCGATCGTGTGGAAGCGATTTACGATGCAATACGCATCAGCAGGTCTTCTGCCATCGTCAATAGTAGCATCATTAACAACTATTTTGTGTTTTTGGAGTTCTTCAAGAAAGCGCCCCATAAATATATCCTTACGACTGATGATAAGCGGACTCAGCACATTATTGTCGTCGTCCCAACACCAGCCTTCACCAAACTGCTTGTCATCTTTCATGCTCTTGTCGGCATACAACGTTCCGATAATTGTGTCAACTCCCATCTTCTGAATAGCCTCAACAAAAGCATTAAGGTCATCACTGTTGAAACGAGGATCAAAACCTCCAATACAATATATATTTCCTTTAAGTGTATGATTCTCCACCTTTCCTGTATAGCAAAGTTCTGTCTTAAACTGATAATCTCCACCAAGCTTATCAATTGCTGTGATTGCAGTGATGAGTTTCATTGTACTTGCAGGACGCATAAGCTGCTTTTCGTTGAAACAGAATATAGTACTGTCTGCGTCAAGATCATACACCATCATTCCTAATTGTGAAGTCTTGAACATATCACTGTGTACAAGTCTACTCAGTTTATGCTGTACACCTTGAGGCCAAGGCAAGGCAACACTGTCATTTTGCAGCGTGTCAACCATTGCAGAGTCAGCAACGTTACTGTCATCGTCATCCTCTATATTTTCCAATTCAACCTGAGCAAAGGTTGGCAAGGTAAAAACTACTAAAAGAAGAAATAAATATCTTAAATGTTTCATTGTCTTTTGTTTAACTCAGCCATAAACAGTTCTTCTTCGTCGGGCTGCAAACTAATAAGATGACATGCACCGTATTGCATAAGCAGATAACAACTAAGTCCGAAAACAGCTTTCATTCGTGTAACCTTCACAATATCCCCTACCCTTATAGATACGGACTTGGAAAATCTGCCACGATAAATCACAAGTTGCTGCACCCCATTTTCATCAAGAAGGAAGGTGTAGGTAGTATGTAGTACACGCTCTATCATCATGACAATCACTATCACAACCAAAAGTGCAGGTATAGCTATCTTATTCCATAAAAAATAAAATGCTAACAGTGTAAACAGAGATATTGCACACTTGGAAGTTAACGTGAAACGCTGGTGAAAGATACGATTCATTACATTATTAATAATATATTGTTTGCAAAATTAATAAAAAGATAGCATAGATGAAGAAAAATACACATATTTTTAGTATTTTTGCAACCAAATAGCTAAAAAGCTTATAAGCAAAAATGGTTTATAAATACGATTTTCTTATTATCGGTAGTGGTATTGCCGGTATGAGCTACGCCCTTAAAGTTGCCAGGGCGCATAAAGGTAAAGTGTGCATGATCTGCAAATCTTCCCTTGACGAGGCGAACACATCATTTGCACAAGGAGGTGTTGCCTCGGTAACCAACCTGGAAATAGACAACTTTGACAAACACATTCAGGATACAATGATTGCAGGAGACTACATCAGCGACTACAATGCTGTAAAGCAAGTAGTTACTAAGGCTCCAGAACAAATCAAGGAACTTGTTGAATGGGGTACTAACTTTGACAAGATGCAAGACGGTCGCTTTGACCTTCACCGTGAAGGTGGACATTCTGAATTCAGAATTCTTCACCACGCAGACGATACAGGCGCTGAAATACAACGTGCATTAATGGATGCAGTAAGAAGCAATCCTGACATTATTATCAAAGAAAATCACTTTGCCGTAGAAATAATAACACAGCATCATCTTGGAGCAAGAGTAACAAGACGCACACCATACATAAACTGCTATGGTGCATACGTTTTAAACCCTGAAACACAGAAGGTTGATACTTATCTCAGCAAAGTTACAGTAATGTGTACTGGTGGCTGCGGAGCTGTCTACCAAACAACCACTAACCCTGTCATTGCTACCGGCGACGGAGAGGCTATGGTTTATCGTGCTAAGGGAACAGTTGCCGACATGGAGTTTGTACAATTCCATCCAACATCACTGTATCACCCTGGAGAGACTCATCCAGCATTTCTCATCACTGAGGCAATGCGTGGATATGGAGGCATACTAAAATTGCCTACAGGAGAAACTTTCATGGAGAAATACGACAAGCGACTGAGTCTTGCGCCACGTGACATTGTTGCACGAGCAATAGATAAGGAAATGAAGATACATGGTTTTGATCATGTTTGCCTTGACGTAACACATAAGAATCCAGAAGAGACAAGACATCATTTTCCAAACATATACGCAAAATGCCTTAGCATTGGACTTGACATTACTAAGGAGATGATTCCTGTACGCCCAGCAGCACATTATATGTGTGGTGGTATTAAGGTTGATATTAACGGATGTAGCAATATCGAAGGGTTGTATGCTCTTGGAGAATGTTCATGCACAGGTCTTCACGGTGGCAACCGTCTTGCTAGCAACTCGCTTATCGAAGCCGTTGTTTATGCAGACTCTGCTGCAAAGCACAGTATCGATCATGTTGATGACTTCATCTTCAATGACAAGGTCCCTGCATGGAATGATGATGGAACTCTTACCAACGAGGAACATGTACTTATCACGCAGAGTGTGAAAGAGGTTGGACAAATCATGAGCAACTACGTGGGAATTGTAAGAAGTGACTTACGACTGAAGCGTGCATGGGATCGTCTTGATCTGATATACGAAGAGACAGAAGCTTTATTCAAACGCGTAAAAATTAGCAAGGACTTATGCGAACTGCGCAATATGATTAATACAGGTTATCTTATAACCCGAATGGCTATTGAACGTAAAGAAAGTCGAGGACTTCATTATACTGTTGACTATCCAGTACACGCATACGACAAGAAAAAAGACAAATAATTATAATATGAATAAAGCCTGCCAATGATTTGGCAGGCTTTATTTTTATCTTGTCAAACTGAATTTTATACTCAATCCAAAATCACGTGTAATTGTAGGATAACTGCTACTGCTCAACAATGGAGTGTTACTTTGATGATCGTAATAGAAACTCATAGTGAGCATCCTTGACAAGGTATAGTCAGCTGCAAAACTAAGTTTAAATGCGGTATTGCCACTGCTTGCATTACTCATCATGCTTGCAATATCTCTCGTTATCGCAGCCTGATTACGATAACTTATATCAAGACGAAGATTAAGATCATGATTTAATCCACCACGCCTGCTATTTATTGTTTCCCCATTCTTATCCTTCTTATTTGAAACAACTCTATGCGAGTTCGTTCCAAATAGACTGAAATCACTAATTTTATATCCAAGTCCTATTACCCAGTCCTTGCTCAAAGCCTCGTTTACCTGAACACTTGTCATACTAAGGCTCACACTCCTTACAGTGCGATATTCCAACTTTGCAGTAAGATTATTGTTGAATGTCATATCTATTCCTAACAATGGAGAGAAAGCCTCATTGATGCTCACCGTAGACACATTAAACATACTACTTGGAGTAGGATTACCAGTTTCGGCATCAGTAATAAATCCAAGTCCATTCATATACTCAGCAAAAGTACTGTATGAAGAATATGAACCTACAGTATAAATACTTTTGTATGAATGATTGATATTGAAACTCTTGAACACATCTCTGAACCATGGTAGTCTAACCAATCCTCCATATCTTAATGTCCAGTTTGGTAGAAGTCTTGCCAAAGAAGGAAACAGTTCCAGACTGTTACCACCCATACAAGTATAAGCTGATATAAAAGCCGGCACCATAACATCGGCACTATATTTATTAACAGTACCATTCTTTACATCGAACACCTTCCCAGCCAATGAAGTATTTTGAGGATAAACAGCACTTGCATATTGCGCTTCCACACGACTGCGGAATGCATCAAGTAATCCACAGAATTTATCAAATGTATTGCTATGATATCCATTATTGGCATTTCCTATTCCCTCAAAAGAACTACCTATTGATATTGTTGTCATTGCGAAAGTTCCGCTTTGAGTTGTTGGCATTCCAGCATACATATACTGTATACTGCGGGCCTTTGTTGAGATACGAGTTGCATTAAGGTCAATCTTTAAATCTTTCAAAGGTTCCAAAGTCGCCCTTAACTGCAAGTCCTCCGTTATGTTACTTGTTGCCGGCGTAGCTACAGAGTCATTCAGCAACAGCCAACCACGTTCATAAGATTTATTTACATAAGAATCTCCTGTAAGTCCGAATGCAAAATCAAGTCCGGGAGAAAGCAATCCATTTCCACGATTCTGTCCGAATGCGTCACCTACATTTGGCATAAATCCAGGCAATGACATCGAATACTGATTGCGATAGCTGATGCTTACGTTGCGCACCATCATCATAACCCGAGCAATACTCTGTGCTGTTCTATACCATTTATTATTTTCGAGTGGCATCTTTGTGGCAACAGTTATCTTCAGGTGCAAAGCAGAATCAACCTTATTTATTATCCGTATTCTGTTATTATCTATCTTTTTGTATTTTAGTTTATAACTATGCCCGTCGCGTGTTCTTGCGGTAACAACTATTCTCTTACTCTTCTTACCATGAGTAACTACGGTTGTAGTATCAGGGAGAATCGTTATCTCACTTTCAAAACTATTCTTGTTTTTCGGAAGAGCCTTCTTTGTTTTGTCGTCACCATTATTCTTGTTCATCACACCCGACGCATTTCTCGGTTTCATACTAACTCTACTGAAAGGTACAGATGTTCTGTCGAAACGTTCATTGGCACTTTTTAAGAACGGAATGTGATTATACAGTTTCTCCATATTAAACGTACCATTTATATTCAGGTTACGATTATTCGTTATCGTATTTCCCAAACTTGTTCCATCATCAAGCTTAGTACCTCTCACCCAAGTATAATTTGCAGAATATTGCGCATCAGACATTATCCAATCGAAAACAGGGATAAGATTCAATGGCAACTGATATGACAAAGTAAAGTTCTGCTGATAGTCAAGCGGAGTACCCATGTGCTTTATGCTTGTCCACACAGAGTCTTTCCACGCCTGATAATTATCAGCATATAGTTCCTTGTTTATTGGAGTATAGGGTTCTTCAATCTGTGCCCTTGTAGCACTTTGAAAAGTCATGTGGATATTTCGTGTCAAATCCCATCTCAGCGTGAAATCACGATTCCAAAGGAACTGTTCACTGAACGTTACCGGAATAGACGAATTTTCGGTACTCTCCATGTCACGTTCCTGAAGTTCATAGTAGTTACGTGTCATTTCACTGTTGAAAGCTATATTCTGTGGCAACCAGTTTATTCCCATCTTTTTGAATATGTCAATCCATTTTGATCGACTATTCAATTCTCTGAAAGGTTCCCAAGTTCTATACACAGGAGTCCAACTGTAGTTCATCGCCCCACGCCAGTTATCTTCATTTTCATATACAGTTGTCTCTCCGCTTGTATGAGTATGAGAATGACTGTAAGAGAACGAGAAGTTAGCAGGATCATAAGGCATAGGATGCTGCTTTGTCTGTATCCCGACACGCACATTTGAAAGAGAAAAGTTTGTGTTAACAGTCTTCTTTACGGCAATATTTTCAATGCTATCCCTTTCTGATTTCGTTGCAGCCGATCCCAATGCGTCATCAAGTTTCATATCGGTGTCAAGCGGATTATATCTTGGCTTATTTTTTTCTTTTGTTACTGAATAGTACAAGGGAGCTGTCACCTTAGCTTTATCAGGAAAGAATTTACCTAGTTCTACATTAGTAGTAACACTGTATGTTGAGAAGTCTTCCTGTGAGCGCTGCATCACTCCATCTTCAAGTCCACCAAATCCGTCACTTACATATTTTCCTTGAACATTAACATTACCCAAGTCTGATAACTGCACATTCAGATTACCATTAGCAGCCCATCCGCCTTTGTTGTTATAATCTTTAAGTCGCAGTTCGTTTACCCACACCTCACCACTCTTATTGTCTGCTGATAGATTTCTCACACCGATAATCATTGTCTTCACCTCCCCCAATGTTGGATTTCCCATAACCGAGACCTTATTGGCGGGTTTATCATTGTCATAATCAGTGAACACTCTATTGAAATTAGCTCTTCCCTCTGCCTTTGCTATATTTCTTTTCTTCTTTATGTCAGTGAAAATAGATAGCGGAATATCAAGCATATTGCTTTCAGGCCATACAGCAACGCGATCTATGGTAGAATTATTCTTATATATTCCTGCCGGGGTTAGTTTAAGCGGTATCTGATATTCATAATAATTGTTCTTGTAATCAGAACCTAAACGAATAAACACAGCCAGCTGCCCGTCTGTAAGGTTAGTATTGTTCTGCTGTAATGCGTTTGCATGCACAAACATCTGTAACTTTTTGTATTGTCTCAAGTCTATAGTCGTATTCTTGTAAACAGCCTTAGACTCTCCGTTTGACAGATTATCTACAGTAACGTTCAATGCCTGCTCATTACTTTCCACAAGCTGTGGTTGAGTAGGATCCTGTTCACGGCTTATACCTGGAGGTAGCACATAGTTTACAGGAGTCTTATCTCCATTTTCTTCTATGCTTACCGAACTTACAGTCGCTGTTCCCGAACTGCCAGCGTTGTCCAGATTCTGTTCATACTGTCGCCATTCACCACGCACCAGATTAAGGCTTCCGAAACGCAATACGATAGGATGTTTGAAATCTGTGAGAAACATTCTCATAAACCTTATACTAGTAAAACCAGAAATAGAACCGACACGCTTTTGGTATTCACTAAGTGGAATACGGAACTGATACCATGTCACGTTTTCTGTTTTTCCATTTCTAAGACTGGCACTAGCCTCACGCTTATCAACAATATAGTTATTACCAACAACCATATCCTCTGGTCTCACAGACACATGATACTGGTAATACTTTTCATATTCATTCAATGTATAGTCCTGATTAATGTCCTCTACGTCAGGGGTCGTTTTGTATGAGGTATCATAGTTCTCTGAACTTGAATTACTGTCAGGTGAGTTTCCCTGAGGGTTGTTTATATACTTGTATCTGTCTAGAATGCTTGTTTCCTTTCTGTCATAGTCACTTCCTCTGAAATAATGGTAATCGTCATTAGCGGGATCGTTGTATATCGAGTCCCAAACGGCTGCGCTCACCTTTCCCTGTATAGATGACAAAAAACTCTGATATGACTGAAAACTTCGTTCCTCAGTATCATTCAATCCGTTGAATCCAACATCCTGTAATGCTCTTGCACCGCTTGTTGTTGCAAAAGCGTAGGTTACGGCATTTCTAGTTGGAATCTTTCCCCATTGTGTAGTGGTGTAACTGGCAGAACCATCAACTGGCATTCCGCTTTCATAAAATTTCTTTCCATCACGCAATACATCTTCAGAAACCTCACCCAAATTTATATAAAAGTCACCGCCGTAATCAGATGCATCTGCTTTTTTGTTTGTATAGATAAAAGGGTCCAGAAGCCAGAACTCCACGTACTCTATATTAGCCTGTTCAAAATCATTTGTATCGAGTTTACGCATCATTCCTCCCCAATGTTGTTCAGGATTGACCAATGTTCCGTCAAATTTAAGGTTGGAATTGAAGTTATACGGTCCGCGCAAATTTGGATAATATGCTAAGTTTAGAACATTTAGTGTAGACAATGTTCCGTTATAATTACTTATATCTTTATCTGGATATAGCTCTCTTGTAGGAACCTCGCGCACATAATGATTTGACAACTGTTCAAGGTCACTCTTTATATGTGCAGGAGTTAGCGAACTGGTTCGGCGTGTAAATAGTGGATCTATGTCATACCATGCCATAAGCGAACGATTATATCCACTAGCCAGAGTGGCCTTGTCATTGTATTCCGGAAACATTGATGGCACACTTGATATGATCCATGAAGTTGGTGTAGAAACATCAATCTTGTTGGTGGTATTCTCAAAATCATCTATATATGAAGCGTTGTCCTGTGTACCGTGATTATTTCCGGCTATAAGCTGAGCAAACTCTCCAGTAAAAGATATCTGTGATGGCTGAGTGAGATGCAGAAACGGTAGTTTGTCAAGCATGTCTGTCAGCCATTGGCTCTCTTTTTTCCAGTTAATATTCAGTCCCCACAAAGTGTTATTAAGTGGTTCAGAACCCATTGTGACCTTGTTTGTCAGCGACTGTTCCGACAGATGCTGCAACGTTCCGCTTAATTGGAACTCACGAGAGAAATCGTATTCCCAGTTCATTCCAAGCATTGTCTTGCGCTGCATACCATAGTCATTGTTACTCTCCAGCGACACATTTACCGCCGTACCAGCATCAATAATACTTTGATTTAATATCGTTACCTCTCCGGCACTGTAGTCCACACTGTAGTCTGTTCCTTCGGTAAGTTTCACGCCACCAGCTGTTACAACTACCGACCCATTCGGAATATTGAATGCACCCAACGATATCACGTTGGCAGACGATCCTTTGAACTGTCCAACAAGATTAAACTTATCTTTCTCTGCTATCTGCTTTGCTGTAGTCTTAGTGCTGTCGTAAAGTTCCGTGAATGCGTATTTCTGAGCCACATTCGCAGCAACGCCTTTACTAACCAATATATCGTATAAATCCCTTCCAAAAGGTTCTGGTTCCGGAAAGAATACACGCCCATTGTTCACCGTGTAGCCTTGAACATAATCAAAATATCCATTGCTCTGTGCCCTATTGTTATTGTCTAGTCGGTCTGCACCTAAAAGTTTGATGATAGGAGTACTTTTCACCTGACTTTCTGGAATATAACTAAGATATACCCCAGTCGTGTCGCTCTGATATTTCACGTCAAGTCTAAACTTTGTTTTCTCTATCGTATCGTCGAGCTTATATACGTTCTTCATCATCAACGCCCAGTTTCCCTGAGAAGGACTGTTACTCGTATTCTTGAGTGACTTCACAAACAAGGCCTCATTCACGTCAGTACGGTCACCAGCAAACTCGCCAACCTGATATGCCACTCCGCCATAAGTATATTCATAAGCAACAGCCACAACCTGATCTGTGTTTATTCCTGTGTTCAGACTCACATATCCCAAAGCCGAGTTAACGGTATATTCTGAAGAACTCAACAGTCGTGCATTCTCCAGTTTCTCATAATCCGTACCTCCTACAAGTCCTCCAGCATCAAGCACTGTTGATGTCTGGTCAATATCTCTCGCCGAAACCAAAGAGCTTACCAATGTAGAGTATTCGGTATTGGCATCGTTTGCAGGAACATTCTTTCCTGTCGTATTCCACAATGATTTATTTGAAACACTTATGTTCTCACCAAGATCGGTCAATGCCACAATATTTCGAGTGTTGCTTGTCGCTCCAGTCTTATTTGTAACCCATATCTCCACACGGTTGATATTTACTCCTGTTGTCAGATTAGGTAGGGTCTTCATCCCCGAAGCATACTTCTTTCTGAAATACTGAGAAAGAAAGAAGTGACGGTTTTCTTCATAGTTGGATACATCTATATCAAAAGGCGTGAGTTGTACCCCACCCTTACTTGATACGCTTTTTGAGGAACTTTTTTTCTGTGATGCGACAAGCTGCATCTTCAGTTTACCAAATTGCAGATCAGTTCTTACTCCGAACAATGATGTTGCCCCACTCACAAGCGAAGAATTAGAAGGAAACGACACGTTGCCTGCCTCAACAAGTTTAACTATCTCATCTTCCTTTCCCTCATATTTAAGCTTAAGATTTTGAGCATCGTAATTAAAAGTAGCATCAGTATTATAGTTCAGGTTCAGGTTCACCTTGTCACCAACCTTTCCATTCACATTCAGATTAATCTTCTCGTCGAAGTTCATCGTTGTTGTGTTCCTTCTGTTTATTGTAAGGGCAGGGTTATCAACCTTCTTCTTTGTAGCTCCGAATCTCAGTTCTGCTGTTCCTTGTGTCTTAATCCTCACCCCTCCAGCTCCGAAAATTTTTTCTGCAGGTCCCAAGTCGAAGTGCATGTCACTAAAATCAAACTGATCCTTCCCTTTAGCCTTATATATCTCATTATTCTTCTTTCGGAAGAATGCATGCATCTCTTGTTTTTCGCTCCAGTCATTGTATTCACTTCTCGTCATCATTACTGGAGCACTGAGGTAAGTTCCTCCCATTTTCTTACCAAAAACGTATTCGTCAAGCGTATCGTTATACTGTATGTTTTGTCTTAGGTTAAAGGGTGTCTTCAAGTCAAGACTACTGCTATCAAGGTCATGCCATGTAATTGGCAGAGTGCGCTGCACCCTCCACAAGGCTTTTCTACCAGTCTTGACAGAGTCATCATCAACGCCTGACAATCTGGTGTTTTTAGTAGTGTCTGCTAAATTATTTTGTTTCTTTGTGTCGTCCTGAATATAAGGCATGGCGATTGAATAGCTTACGCCAAAAAGCGCAAGCATAACTACAATCATACAAAAAAATCCATGTCTTGTTTTCATTAACAAAGAATATCATCCACACTGAAATAAATAGTAAACAGTCTATTTTATTCTCTTCAATCCTTCCTTTACAACATCTTCCACAGCCCAGTCAGGATGTTCTGTCATAATCCCTACAACAACTTTAGCAGAAGGTGCCGGCGAGAATCCAAGCATTGTTAATGCTGCAACAGCCTCATCCTTTATACCATTATTCATATTCATTCCTCCAGCATTGCGACTCACGTGCAATTCGTCAGCAATACCACTTGCTACAATCTTGTCTCGCAAGTCAATGATTATGCGCTGTGCTGTCTTCAGTCCTATTCCCTTCACTGTCTTTATCATCTTATCATCACCGTTGGCAATAGCATTACAAAGTTCAGATGGACTCATTGACGATAACATCATTCTTGCAGTATTGGCACCAACTCCTGACACAGTGATGAGAAGTCTATAAAGTGAACGTTCCTGCTTATTAACAAAGCCGAATAGCGTAAAATTATCATCACGTCCTCCTGTTACAAGAGATTCATGCACATACAGTTTTATCGCTTTTTTACCCTGAATGGCACTATATGTGGTAAGTGATATATTCAGAGCATACCCTACTCCCGCAGCCTCTACCACAGCCAATGCTGGAGTAAGTTCTGTCAACTCGCCTTTTATATATTCTATCATGTTATGTTATATTTTATTTATACTTAATAATAACGCACACGCGCACATGATTATTGTATAGTCAGTGAATAAGAGTAGCTATATGTTAAAGCATAAAATATTTTACGCATAAAGAATTAACATCAATATAGAAAGAGAGAGATTACTATTATGATTCATAACTTTTTGTAGAATTTAAGATAAAAAATCCACCAAAATATATTATTTTTCAGCAGAATAATGTAATTTTGCCAATAGGTTATAATTTTAAGTAAAACTTAACAACAATAAAGAACATGAAGAAGATTAGAGCAGCCGTAGTTGGTTACGGCAATATTGGACACTTCACTGTAGAGGCACTTGAAGCAGCTCCTGATTTTGAAATCGCAGGTATCGTACGTCGTAACGCCAATCAGGCTAAACCTGTTGAACTTACTGATTACGAAGTTGTAGACGATATTACAAAATTGAAAAACGTTGATGTTGCAATCCTTGCAACTCCTACACGCAGTTGCCCTGAATATGCTGAGAAAATAACAGCTTTAGGAATTAACACTGTAGACAGTTTTGATATCCATACTAGTATCCTTGACTATCGCACAAAGCAGATGGAGAACAACAAGAAGACTAACACTGTAAGTGTTATTTCTGCAGGTTGGGATCCAGGATCAGATTCTATCGTACGTGTACTCATGGAAAGTCTTGCACCAAAGGGACTTAGCTATACCAACTTCGGTCCGGGTATGTCCATGGGACATTCAGTATGTGTACGTAGTAAAGAAGGAGTAAAGAATGCTCTTTCTGTAACTATTCCTCTTGGTGAAGGTATTCATCGCCGTATGGTATACGTTGAGTTGGAAGACGGAGCTAAGTTGGAAGACGTAACAGCAGCTATAAAGGCTGATCCATATTTCGCACACGATGAAACTCATGTATTCGCAGTTGCGTCTGTTGATGATGTACGTGATATGGGACATGGTGTAAACTTGGTACGCAAAGGCGTTTCTGGAAAAACACAGAATCAGCGTTTTGAGTTTAACATGAACATCAACAACCCAGCTCTTACAGCACAGGTCCTTGTAAACGTAGCTCGTGCTAGTTTCCGTTTGCAGCCAGGATGTTATACTATGCCTGAGATTCCTGTTATTGACATGCTACCTGGCACTCGCGAGGAAATTGTCGCAACACTAGTATAAAACCACACTTTTTATATACACAGCGGCGCATGAACATCATCTTCATGCGCCGTTTTCTTTTATGTAAATCAAAAAATAACATAAAAATAGAACACATTGCTATTAACATGTCGATTATATTTTTTACTTTTGCAAAATCACTCAGGTATTAAGGTAAATAAAAGTTTTATCAATTTTAAATTAGGATTATTATAATATGAATAAAAGATTCAATGCAATTGTAACAGCTTTGTCTGCTTGTGCAATGATAGTGGTAATGGTAAGTGCCATGCCTAATGACAATGTAATTTCACGTGAGAATGATACCGTAATTGTAAATACCCAGCAATTAGGTAAGAACATCAAGGGATTCAGAGGTAACACTCCTATTAAGATTTTCATTCGTAAGAATAAGGTTGTTAAGATTGAGGCTATGCCAAATCATGAAACTCCTCAATTCTTTGCTAAAGCAAAGACTTTGCTAGATCAGTTTAATGGTCAGACTGTTTCAAAGGCTGTCAAGATGAATGTTGACGGAGTAAGCGGTGCAACCTATTCTTCGGAAGCACTGAAGAAAAATGTAAAGCTAGGTCTTGAATATTACAAGAAAAATAAATAACATTTTCGTTATTTTATCAATATAACTTAAACGTTTTAGCGATATAATTTGTAAGAGGGCTGATTTCCGCCTCTACTAGAAAAAGTTTTTTCAATGTCACTAATGTCACTTTGTCACAAACCCTTTGTTTATAAGGGATGAGCGAGTGACATTAAGTGACATTATTAGTCTAAAAGTGACATTAAACTCTAAATCATACCTATTTTTGGCGAATTTTCACCAAAAATGCGATTCCATTATTGGTACTTTTTTATCCAAGACTAGGCATATATATTTCACTATATGTTTATTATGGTATAAGCATCATTAAGAATAATTTGTTTACATACGCTGAACAATGCTCTTTTTCATGTTGGGTAATCCAATTACCCAACGTAGGTAATCGAGTTGTTCACGTTAGGTAATCCGATTACCCATCGTGGGTAATCGGATTACACACGTACATGGGTAATCGAATTACCCAATAATTGTGATAATTTAGGTAATTGTTTATTTACTAAAGCTGTAACCATATCTATAATTTTCAAACTCTTTTTCTCTCATGCGTATCCATTTTATATGACAGATTTACAATCAATTACTATCGTTTAAAAATGTATCTTTAAATTTATTGGGATGAATGACAACCTATCTGGTAAGATAAGACAACTTATTTAAGAACAAATGTAAACCTATTCAGGCTAAAGCCTATTTCAAGTTAGCATTGAGAAGTATAAAAGGCACATATTACCCAAATCATATTTATAGAAAAAACGCCAAATATAGGCATAATCTAGAGTTTAATGTCACTTTTAGACTAATAATGTCACTTAATGTCACTCGCTTATCCCTTATAAACAAAGGGTTTGTGACAAAGTGACATTAGTGACATTGAAAAAACTTTTTCTGGTAGTGCGTTGCCTCTAACCCGAAAAGATGTACATTTGTTCTTAAATAAGTTGTCTTATCTTGCCGGATTAGTTGTCATTCATTCCAATATGGTTGTCACCTTCCCTAATTAGTTGTCGGTTGATGAAAATTTTGTCACAAACATTTTTTACTATCCTATCATAAATTTTCTTCTTTTTATAATAGGTATATTTCTACGAAACATTCGTAAAATGTTAAAAACACCAATATTTACACACTTTAACGCATATACTATTGCTTTTATTACGAAAGTTTCGTAGATTTGCGACATTGATAATAAAAGCATATAATATAATGGAAAAACTAACAAAGCAAGAAGAAGAAGTAATGAGATATGTTTGGAAGTTGGGCCGCTGCGCTGTAAAACAAGTAGTGGATGAAATTCCAGAACCGAAACCACCCTACACGACTGTTGCTTCTATTGTGAACAACTTGAAAAGAAAGAACTTTGTAAAATCTGAGCGTGACGGTAAAGGATATCTTTACACTCCTTCCATTGATGAAGGTGAATATAAACGCCGATTCATGAATGGCTTTGTACATGACTATTTTAAAAATTCATTTAAAGAAATGGTTTCTTTTTTTGCTAAAGAAGAAAAGATATCAGAAGATGAACTGAAAGATATAATTAAGGAAATAGAGAAAGGAGAATAGAATATGGCTATATACCTATTAAAAGTAAATATCGCTCTGATTCTGTTATATGGATTCTATAGGCTTATGACAAGCAGAGACACATTCTTTGCATTGCGACGTGCCACTCTGTGGACAATATATCTTATATCATTAACTATACCATTACTTAACATTGAATACTGGATTAAAGACTCCGATACCACAGTTAGTATGGCAAACAGTTATGCCACAAGTATATTACCAACAATGATGACATATGCCAATGCTCCATCAATAACATGGAAAGACATTATACTATATGTTTATATAGCCGTGGTAACGATCATGTTGCTAAACTTTATTTCACAGCTTGGAACTATCGTATATATGGCATACAAACATAAAAAAATAAGCATCAATGGCACGATGCTGCACATACTGAAAAGTAAAGACGGACCATTTTCTTTCTTCAAATGGATATTTGTAAATACAGAAAGACTATGTGATGATGAACTTAATGAAATAATAATACATGAACGCACACACGTAAATCAGTGGCACTCTTTTGACAGCATAATGTCGGAACTGTTTTGCATATTCTGCTGGTTTAATCCTTTTGCATGGTTAATGAAACGTGATGTACGTATTAATTTGGAATTTTTAGCCGATGAAAGTGTTTTGGCTGAAGGCAACGCGCGCAAAGCCTATCAGTATCACTTACTTGGTTTGGCATATCATTCGTCAAAAACGAATATTGCCAATAACTTTAATGTTTTACCTCTTAAAAAAAGAATTAAAATGATGAACAAACGTAGGACTAAGGAAATAGTAAAGACTAAGTATCTGCTTTTTGCGCCACTTGCTGCCGCATTACTTTTTGTAAGCAACATTGACACGGTAGCTCGTTCTCTAAGCGAGAAAATTCCTGAGATTGCAAAAATATCAAATGCAACAAAAGGATTACTTGAGTCAGGAGTTACCGAAAGCAAGGCTTCAACTGTAGCAGACTTAGTTAATAATGCTGTTGATAATCAAGCCCGAGATGCAAAGATTATCAATATAAAAGGAACTGTTGTTGATGAAAATGGAAAACCGGTACCTGGTGCACTTGTTATAATAAATGGTATTAAGAAAGGTTCTGTATGTGATACTAAAGGAAACTTTTCTTTAAATGAGGTCTCTGATGACAACACAATTGATGTACAATATGTAGGCTTTGCTGATATGACATTCCGTGCAGGAGATGCTATAAACGGAATGAAAATTACTTTAAAGAAGGACAACAGTGACTCAAACGGTGAAGATAAAGTTTATGATCTCGTAGACAAGATGCCAAGTTTTCCAGGTGGTAGTGATAAGCTATCGGAATACTTTACCAAGAACATAAAGAATCCAGAAAATTCCACAAAGTCGGGTGTTACTGTTGTTGCATTCACTGTTAACAAAGACGGCGCAATTTATGGTGCTCATGTTGTACATAGCTTAGATTCAGAATTGGACAACGAGGCTTTGCAAGCTGTGAACAATATGCCCAACTGGGAACCTGGCACTAACAAAGGTAAGGCAGTCAAGACCATGTTTACCCTTCCTGTACCCGTAGGCAAAGTAAACCCAGTAACATTTCCAGAAAAGAAAAACTGCAAATACCTAATAGACGGTAAGGAACTACCAGAAGGTCAGGATATTAATGATATTTTAAAGCCAACTGATATTAAATCTATTGCAGTAACGAAGTTTAAAGACGGCAAAGCTAATATTGATATAAAGACATTTAAATAAGATATTCCATTTAAATCTCTTTTGAAAAGAGAATATTGTATTGTTTAAATAGCGAAATGGCAGTGCCTGAGATAGGTACTGCCATTAACTAAAAATCATTAATTAATTTGTTTCTTAATCTTTATATTGCTATTTTTGTAATATAACGTAAAAAGACTTTACATGATTAAAATAACAAATGCTGTAAAACAACAAGCTGACAAAATAGCAAGATACATAATGTTGGCAATGAACCATGAATGTTGCAAAAACTTTGCAGGTAGCACACATACGCTTGAGGATTTTCACAATATGATGACAAGACTTGTGGCAAGAGAGGACTCACAATATTCATATAAGAACACATTAGTAGCTTTGGATGAAGATTCAGAAGCTGTTATTGGTTTATGTGTAAGCTATGATGGAGCAGATCTACATAGACAGAGAAGGGCTTTTATAGAAGAGGCAATAAAAGAATTCGGCATTGACTATTCAGGAATTGACGACGAAACGGAGAAAGGTGAGCTTTATATAGACAGCTTGGCTGTTGACGAAAGATACCGCAATATGGGGATTGCTTCTGCCCTATTGAAAGCTACTTGCGAAAAAGCAAAAAGTCTAAACATCCCATCAACAGGATTACTCGTGGATTGTGGTAATCCAAAAGCAGAACAACTATATAGCAAACTCGGCTTTAAATATTTGAATGATACTGCTTGGGGAGGACATAAAATGAAACACTTACAAAAAACGAATCACAAATAAATAAGAGTCAGATGTTTTTCTATTTATATTAAGACTACAGAATAGACTATTTTGGCTTCTCACAAAATACTATTTATATATAATCACTATGGCTATAAGGCTATGTGATTAACGACTGGTAGCTAATAAAACTAAAAAATATATAATACTTTTATTGCTTCAAACATTATTTTTAGCTATATTTGCAATATAGTTTAATGTTTTTGCGCCCTTAAAACCACACAATATGTATAACTGGAAACTCATAATACCCTTGCTGATAATGCCAAATTTCACAATGCAGGCTCAGGAAAAACACAGTCTTTCAACAAATGACTCTTTGGAAATAACGCGACTGATACCAGAACGTAAACAGGGATCGGCAGATATTGTTACTGAAGACAGAATGAACAAGGGACTTGTGATAAACTCACTCAACGCATTAAGCGGACAAGCTGCAGGTGTGAATGTGACTTCTGGCGAAAACCGAATGGCACAGTTGAGTAGTGTGCGAGTAAGAGGTACGACTTCTCTTACGGGTGGAAACGATCCGCTTGTTATTATTGATGGCGTTTACAGCGACCTTTCTACCCTTTCATCTATATATCCGGCAGATATAGAGAGCTTTACTATTCTGAAGAATGCCGCAGAAACAGCGAAATACGGTTCGAGAGGTGCATCAGGTGTGATACAGGTTACGACCAAAAAAGGTCATGGAAGTATGTTTCATATTAGTTATGATGGTAATATTGGCTTTGAGTCTAAATACAAGACCATAGACATGTTGCAACGTAACGGATATATATCAACGGCAAAGACATTGGGACTTGATTACAATGACGGTGGATACAACACTGATTTCCAGGATGCAGTAACAAGAACAGGAATTGTACAAAATCATCATATAGCTTTCAGCGGAGGTTCTGAAAGTAGTAACTATCGTGCGTCAATAGGAGTTATGGACCACAAAACGATTGTTAAGGTTAATGAATACCAAAACTTCACTGCTAAGTTTGACCTATCACAAAAGGCATTCGATAATCTTCTTTCTATTGATTTTGGTGTATTTGGAGCTTCACAAAAGAACAACTATATATTTGATGAACAAAAACTGTTCTACAGTGCAGCTACACAAAATCCAACATTTCCAGAAGGAATGAATGCATCTGGCGGTTGGGATAAAAACTCAACGGCTAGTCAGATAAATCCTCCGGGAGCATTACTAAAAGAGAAGAACGATGATAAGAACCTTAACTTCAATACTCATTTGGGACTGGACTTTACACTAGAAAAAGAACTACATTTAAAACTATTCGGCAGTTATAGCTATAACTCTCTTGAAAATGCAGTATTCTGCCCTACATGGGTTTGGGCGCAGGGGCAGGCTTACCGTGGAGAACATAAGACTGAAGATATGCTTGGCAATGCAACTCTTGAATGGAAGCACTCATGGGGTATACACGCTATAGAAGCAACGGCAATGACAGAATATCAAAAGAGCAAACATAGCGGCTTCTGGACTCTTGTAAAAGGTTTCACAACAAATGAATTAGGATATGACAATCTTGCTGCCGCCTCTACAAGACCATACGGAGGTACAGGATCTGACTACACAGAATCGTCACTAACTTCAGCGATGGGTAGCGTATCTTATACACTTCTGAATAGATACACCGTTGCTGGCAACATGAGAGCAGATGGAAGTAGTATGTTTGGAGACAACAACAAATGGGGCATATTTCCATCAATATCAGGAACATGGGACGTTGCTGCCGAACCTTTCTTTAAAAGTTTACGCAAATTGGTAAACATCTTCAAAATAAGAATGGGATATGGACTCTCTGGAAACCTAGGAGGTATTGATCCATACAACTCAATAAATTTAGTTCAGCCTACAGGTGTAATATCTTATAACGGTTCACCAACTATAACAATGGGACAATTCCGCAATGCTAATCCTGATTTAAAATGGGAAACACGAAGCACATTCAATATTGGTACGGATATAAGTTTTTGGAAGAACAGAGTGATACTTACAGCAGAATACTATTATAGTAAGACACGAGACATGCTATACCAATATGATGTACCTGTTCCACCATTCACATATAATAAGTTACTTGCCAATCTAGGAGAAATGAGCAACAGTGGTTTTGAACTAGGTTTAGGTGTTACTCCTATATCAAAGAAAGACATGGAATTAAACATTAACATGAACGTAGCATTCCAAAAGAACAAACTACTTTCATTGTCGGGGAACTATAACGGCACACAACTTTCAGCTTCACAGATAACAAGTATAGGTTCACTTAACGGTGCTGGATTCCATGGTGGCAACAACAACATCGTATACCAAATAATAGGTCAACCACTTGGAGTTTTCTATCTGCCCCACTGTACAGGACTAACAAAAAACAGTGACGGCAGTTACAGTTATGCAATTGCTGACCTTGACCATAATGGAAAGATAAATATTGAAGACGGAGGCGACAGATATATTGCAGGACAAGCCACACCTAAATGGATACTAGGCTCAAACATCAGCTTCAGATACAAAGAATTTGATGTATCATTGCAGATAAACGGAGCTTTCGGTCACAAGATATACAACGGAACAAGTCTAACGTATATGAATATGTCTAGCTTTCCCGACTATAATGTAATGGCAAAAGCACCCAAGCAAAACATCAAAGACCAGACAGCAACAGACTATTGGTTGGAAAAAGGAGACTACCTGAACTTTGACTACCTGACAATAGGTTGGAACATACCTGTAAAAAATAAATATATCAGTTCACTACGTCTTTCATGCTCTGTCAATAATTTAGCTACCATAACAGGATACAGTGGACTCACACCAATGATAAACAGTTATGTAGTTGACGGAACACTAGGCATTGACGACAAACGGTCATACCCATCATATCGTTCATACTCTATAGGAATAAGTATTCAATTCTAGATCACATGAAAAAAACATATCATATAATAATGACGATTATCGGTATTGCCGGAATGACATTATCGACAACATTCCTGTCGTCTTGTCTTGATGAGAGTCCCAAAGACAGACTGCTCGAATACAAAGCTTACGATTCGTCGACGAATTTATATATAAACTCAGTAGGAAACCTATATAATTATATTGGTGGAAACAGTAACAGTCAAGGCATTCAAGGCACTTATCGTGGTGTTTATGACTACAACACATTTACCACAGACGAAGCTATTCTGCCGACAAGAGGAGGAGACTGGTATGATGGCGGTTTCTGGCAAGACTTATATATGCACAAATGGACATCCACTGACAAGGCACTACTAGACACCTGGAACTATCTTTATAAGGTAGTTGGACTATGCAACCATTCTTTAGCAGAGATTGAATACAACAGAGATCTTCTTAACGACTCTGAATATAATGAATACACTGCTGAAGTAAAAGGCTTACGGGCTATGTTCTACTTCTATATAATGGATATGTTTGGAAACGTACCGCTTTCTATGAAAGACGGGGCTACACTTGATGATATGACACAATCAACACGTCAGGAAGTAGCAAGTACGATCATATCTCAACTGCAAGAGGCTGCAACATATCTTCCTGACGAACACAGTAACATTCAAGGAAAATATTACGGTAAATTCACACGTCCTGTGGCTTATTTCATACTAGCCAAGATGATGCTTAATAATGAAATTTATCTTGGTACTGGCGAACATACCTTTAATATTGACGGGAAAAAGCTTAATGCATGGGAAGCATGCATATATTATTGCGACATGATTGCCAAAGATGGATATTCTCTTGAAAAGAACTATGCCGACAACTTTGCCGTACACAATGAGACTTCAAGTGAGAACATATTTACCATACCTATGGATAAGACATTATATAGCAACCAATTCTGGTATCTCTTCCGTAGCAGACACTACAATCATGGAAATGCGATAGGTATGGATGCAGAAAACGGAAGCTGTGCTACCCTATCAACTGTTAAGACATACGGATATGGCACAGATTCTATTGACAGCAGATATAGTATAAACTTCTACAGTGATACACTGAGAGTTGACGGAAAGATTGTTTATCTCAACAATGGTGAACCTTTGATTTATAGACCACTTGAAGTTTCACCAGATCTTACTGGAAGTAAATATGAAAAGACAGGTGGAGCAAGAATGTCTAAATATGAAATAGACCGTACAGCACATGCTGACGGAAAGCTACAAGACAATGACATTGTGCTATTCAGATATTCTGATGTATTGCTTATGATAGCTGAAGCAAAAGTGCGCAACGGTGAAGACGGCACACAAGAACTCAATATGATACGCAATCGTGTAGGAATGAACGAAAGAAAGGCTACGCTGCAAAATATCCTTGACGAAAGACTACTTGAACTTATGTGGGAAGGCTGGCGACGTAATGACATGATTAGGTTTGGAATCTTCCAAAAGGCTTACGACCAACGTAAACAAGTGGATAATGAAGATAGCAAATTCACATATCTGTTCCCTATTCCACAAGCTGTAATAGACATGAATACAAAATTAAAACAGAACCAAGGATACAAATAAATGTACACTAATAACAAACTGCAACTCTATCCTCTGCTGCGTCTCTCCATAGCCTTATGCATAGGTATAGTTGCAGGAAATCTATTGTATGAGCATATAACGATGGGTATATGGCTCACTTCAGGCATTATATTCATCGTTTTAGCATTATTTATAAAACGCGAACATATACAAAGCATACTAATTGCTGCAACGACATTAGCACTTGGCGGAACTTTGATGTGTCGACAACTGAAAGCAACTGATATACAACTTCCAAAAGAAACATCACAATACGAGGCTTTGATTACAAGCACACCAATTGTCCACGGTAAGGTGTTGAAATGTGACATTGAAATTATGAGCCTTAACGGAAAGTCTATTGGCAGTCCAATCAATGCAAAAGCTACTATTCTAAGGGACACCACAATAGAAATGAAACTGAATACTGGTGATGGGATATACGCTGAGTCGGTTTTAGAAAAGCCACAGAGCATATCTGGCAACTCAAACTTTGACTATGCACAATGGATGAAAATACACGGATACACAGCACAGACATTCATCCCATATTGGAATATTCATCCTGCAAGAGTTTCGCTTGGCAAAAATGCTTATGACAGATTATGCATGAAAGCACGTATATTTCGTGACAACCTATCAAAAAAACTATTTGCGAATAACGGAAAGGATAAAGAGGCTTACTCTGTAATTTCAGCAATGACTCTAGGCGACAAGAGTGCACTAGACAAGGATACGAAAAATGCATTTTCTATATCTGGAGGAAGTCATGTCCTTGCATTGTCGGGATTGCATCTTGGAATAATATTCTCCGTTTTCCTGCTTTTGTTCGGTCATAGTGCAATCGCAATGACATTATCTATAATTGGTATCTGGGCATTCGCCTTTATTGTAGGCATGCCTCCGTCAGTAGTACGCAGTGCGGTGATGCTTTCAATATATGCCCTTGTAAGTATCATAAACAGAAGGAGCATAAGTTTTAATACTCTTGCTTTTGCGGCAATCGTGATACTTGTAGTCAATCCACTTAGTTTGTGGGATATAGGATTTCAAATGTCGTTCATGGCTGTTGCTGGAATATTTACCCTATACAAACCAATGTATATGCTATTACATCCATACAACAAATTATTGAGTTGGATATGGGGAAGCATCTGCGTATCATTGTCTGCACAGATATTCACATTTCCGATAGTACTTCATTGTTTCGGACGCTTTTCATGTTATTTCATTCTTACAAACTTTGTTGTAGTACCATGTGCCACATTGATAATATACATGGCTGTGGCATTGATAATAACAATCCCGCTAACTGCACTTAATAACATTGTATGTTACGTAATAGTGCAGACAGCGGGATTAATGAACCGTTCTATATTTTTTATAGCAGGACTTCCGGGTTCGTCAATAGAGAATTTTTATATTTCCACTTTACAGACCTGGCTGTTATATATCTTCATTCTCAGTAATATTGCAATGCTAAGAATACTTAAAGTCAGGAATTAATTATCCTCTAAGAACAAAGGATCATCAGGGGTAACCATGGTTGGTTTCTGAGAAGCAGCATCCAATATACTTTGTGTGGCATATTTCTTGTTCACAACAAGACGGAACATATACTCATTAAACCAGTTATTGGTCATTATCAAGCATCCCTTCTGACCATAAGTAGGTCCCCAACTATTCTCAACTTTCCATTTTTTTGGACTACCATTCTTGTCCATATCTACAGCTGTAAGAGTCATCGCATGAGTAGAACCACTGTCAAAAGTGCTTATGCGATCGGCTTTATTCATGTTGAAAGTAGTTCCCATAAGAGTGGAATAATCAAAGTTGTCTACATCCATATATCCACGTTTGCGGTCTAACTGCTTGCCTACGTCATAGCTAGAATAAATCTTGTGTCCATCTTTTATTGAAGCAATAGCTAGTTTGGCTATCTCTTCCATCGGAAGATTAAGATATGTCCAGTTGTGACCATCATAGGTATGGCGGTCATATTCCACTTCAAAAGTTTTATAATATGGACGGCGTGGATCGTTCATCACCATAATGAAAGTACCATTAAGTTTCTTTCCAACGGTAGCTTCATAGAATGTCTGTGGAGTATACTTATGTGCTTCACCAACAGCCTTACCGTTTTTATCAGTAAACGTATATGTGAACTCCTTAGCAGGTTCACCAATAGTAAGAGTTAGCAAATGATAAATATCTGCTAGCATTTCAGTCTTTTTATCTTTTATAGCATTCTTATTCTTTCCAGAAGCAACCATACGACGAAGTTCGAGTCCGTATTCACGCAACTTACTAGATACAAGTTTATCCATAATCTTTGTATTGTCACTTGAATATGTTTCAGGCTGAACGTTCATTGGGACCAAACCATACTTTTCTGTAAGGTCTGCTATACCACAAAACGTACCACCATCACTGATAGGATTTTTAAAGAAGAACTGCACTGCAGGGTCTTCCATAGGTTTCTTTGCATTATCTATAACACCCTGAAGCATAAGGTTTGCCTTCTCCAACTGATCATAGAAAAACAAATAAGCATGAGAGAACTCTACAGCAAGAGTATCGTTGTGCTGTTTTGCAAAATCTCCGCGAAGCACATTCATTCCAGTAAACATCCAGCAACGTCCAGAACTCTGCTGGTCGTGAATATTCTGACTAGGAGTCTCATTACTGAAATATGTATCAACAGTGCCCTGATTGGCAAAGTTCTTTGCCAAATCGTCTATACTATTAGATGCGATTGCATTGAAAATAGCCTTGTCAGCTTTTGATGATTTCTGTGATTTCTCTATCTGCTGCAACATATTAGCAGATATGCCACCTGGATTTGTCTGTGCCAACATCATGGTTGCTACACACAAGCAAAGTCCAACGGTAAAAGTCTTTTTACTCATGATAATGTTTACTTTTTATATTTTTACGCCCTCAAAGGTAATAATTAATGTATTGAAACACAAAGAAATTAATATTTCTTTTAAATTTTGCACCAACAGAATAAGCATATGCGAATTATTATCTGAATGTTATCTATAATTATATAGATATTTTTGTGTATCCAACTGATTTTTAGTAATTTTGCAATCTAATTCAATTTTCGGAATTACTCAACATTGAGATAAAATAAAATACAATATATATTATGAAATTTCAGGAAATACCAGTACTGCTACTTACAGGTTATCTGGGCAGCGGCAAGACAACATTGGTTAACAAAATTCTGTCTAACAAGCATGGTATAAAATTCGCCGTGATCGTTAATGATATCGGTGAAGTAAATATCGATGCTGACCTGATACAGCAAGGTGGTATCGTTGATCAGAAAGACGACAGTCTTGTTGCATTGCAGAACGGATGTATATGCTGCACCCTGAAAATGGATCTCGTAGCACAACTTCGCGACATCACAAGCCTGCAGAAATTCGACTATATTGTAATTGAGGCTAGCGGTGTATGCGAACCAGCACCTATCGCACAGACAATATGTTCTATACCAACTATGGGACCAGAATTTATCAAAGGCGGTATAGCTCGCCTTGACTGTATAACTACAGTTGTTGACGCACTGCGCATGAAAGACGAATTCGGCAACGGCGAAAATCTCATAAGGCAGAATATCGCTGAAGATGATATCGAGAACTTAGTGATACAGCAGATTGAATTCTGTAACATCATATTGCTTAACAAAGCATCTGAAGTTGAACCTAGCGAGCTGGAACGTCTAAAAGAAATAATCGTAGCTTTGCAGCCACATGCAACAATTATTGAATGTGACTATGGCGATGTAGACCTCGATAAGATTATCAATACACATCTGTTTGACTTTGACAAGGTTGCTACTTCTGCTGCATGGATTGACGAAATAGAACACCACCACGACGAACATGATGATGATGATGACGACGACGATGATGATGATGATGATGAACATGACCACGAAGGACACCACCACCATCATCACGAACATGATCACGAAGGTGGAGAAGTTGAGGAATATGGCATTGGCACATTTGTATATTATCGCCGCAAGCCTTTTGATCTTGTAGGATTTGATGAGTTCATAGCTTCAAAATGGTCAAAGAATATCATACGATGCAAGGGTATATGCTGGTTTAAGGAAGAACCTGCTGCATGCTATGTATTTGAACAGGCAGGAAAGCAGATGAATCTTCGTAATGCTGGTCAATGGTATGCAACGATGGAGAAAGATGAACTTGCCGACCTTATGCAGCGTGAGCCAGGACTGCGTCAGGACTGGAACGAGCAATACGGTGACAGAATGCAAAAACTTGTATTCATCGGTCAGCATCTTGACAAAGATGAGATAACAAGACAATTAGACTCTATTCTTCTTGACTGATAAAGCATGCAACTAGATAAATTCAAGATTATAGCTATAGACGCTGACGATACACTTTGGGACTGTCAATCGCATTTTGACGATGTCGAAAATATGTATTGTCAGTTGCTATCAAAATATGCTGATGCTGAAACCGTATCTGACTCTTTGTTTGCAATAGAAAAAGCAAACATGGATTGTCTTGGTTATGGAATTAAAGCATTTACAATGTCATTGATTGAGAATGCCATTAAGATTTCCGATGGTGAAGTACATGGGAATATAATTGAAGAGATACTACAAATGGGTAAATCGCTTTTATCTTTCCCTACAACTCCACTGCCAGAAGTTGAAGACACTCTTATTACTCTCAATGAAAGAAAGAATGATGACAACTATAAACTGGTAGTTTTTACTAAAGGAGAACTTCAAGATCAAGAAAACAAATTAAAGCGTTCTGGACTTGCCAACTACTTTGATGATGTTATAATAGTTTCAGAAAAGACAGAGCATGAATACAAACATCTGTGCGTGAACTACAATATACATCCAGAAGAGCTACTTATGATTGGTAATTCTTTCAAATCAGATATTGCACCTGCACTTAATATTGGAGCATACGCAATTCACGTCCCATTCAGTGTAGCTTGGAAAATGGAACTATCTGAAACTTTTGATCATAAACGCCTCACTACAATAAAACGTTTCGGCGAAATCTGCCAATAAAGCATAAATATATTTTTTACTTCGGGGTAATTTTATTACCCCTTTCTTTTTTTATAATGACACCATTTGAATTTAAGCCACAGCTGGTGGCTACTTTAAAGAATTACAATCGTAAACAGTTTATCACTGACCTCATGGCAGGCATCATAGTTGGAATCGTAGCATTGCCGTTGGCAATAGCTTTTGGTATCGCCAGTGGAGTAACACCTGAAAAGGGAATAATAACAGCTATCGTTGCCGGACTGATAGTATCATTATTCGGAGGAAGTAAAGTTCAGATAGGTGGACCTACAGGAGCTTTCATCGTAATAATATATGGTATTATCCAACAATATGGAATTGAAGGATTAACCATCGCTACAATAATGGCAGGAGTATTCTTGATTATCTTCGGACTGCTGCATTTGGGTACAATAATAAAATACATTCCCTATCCTATCGTAGTTGGATTCACAAGCGGTATAGCCGTAACCATTTTCACGACACAGATAAAAGACCTTCTTGGGCTTTCGATAGCAAACGTTCCTGCTGACTTTTCTAGTAAATGGATTGCATATATTCAAAATATCGGCACAATTACTCCTTGGAATGCTGTAATAGGTGTTGCAAGTGTTATCGTAATTGCGATATCACCTAAGTTCAGTAAGAAGATACCAGGATCACTGATAGCTATTATAATAATGACTGTATCAGCATTGCTGTTAAGACAATATGCTGGTATCACATCAATAACAACAATTGGTGATCACTTTGCAATAAGTAATAAACTACCAGAGGCAACAATACCAGCATTATCTTTCAACACAATAAAGTCACTGATGCCTCCTGCTATTGTCATTGCCGTACTAGGAGCTATTGAGTCTTTACTTTCTGCCACTGTAGCTGATGGTGTTATTGGCTCACGTCACAATTCAAATACTGAATTGATTGCACAAGGACTGGCTAATCTGGCATCACCTATCTTCGGTGGAATACCTGCAACAGGTGCAATAGCAAGAACAATGACTAATATAAATAACGGTGGTCGCAGTCCTATCGCAGGAATAATACACGCAGGCGTATTACTATTGATATTCCTCTTTTTAATGCCATTGGCCAAATATATACCTATGGCTTGTCTTGCCGGAGTACTAGTAATTGTTAGCTACGGGATGTGCGGCTGGCGTTCATTCATCGGAATTATGCATAATCCCAAGAGTGACATTATCGTATTGTGGGTAACTTTCCTTCTAACAATATTCTTTGATTTAACTATCGCTATTGAAGTTGGATTAGTATGTGCATGCCTACTTTTCATGAGACGTGTGACAGAAGTAACAGACGTTAAAATTATAACCGACGAGATTGATCCATCAGAAGAGAACAGTGATTTCATGCTTGGAAATCTAGAACATCTGACAATACCTGAAGGCGTAGAGGTCTATGAAATCAATGGTCCATATTTCTTTGGTGCAGGTAACAGCTTTGAAGAGATAATGGCAACATTCGGAGACCGTCCAAAAGTAAGAATAATAAGAATGAGGAAAGTGCCGTTTGTTGACAGTACAGGAATACATAATCTAACAAATCTCTGTATGATGAGCAAGAAAGAGGGCATACAAGTTATACTTTCTGGAGTGAACGAAAATGTAAAGAAAACGCTTGAACATGCACGCCTTGAAAATATTATCGGTAAGGATAATATATGCAGTCATATAAATGAAGCTTTAGAAAGAGCAAAGGAAATCAAATAAGTAGTTAAAAATTACATATATTTTCTAAATTCATTTTGATTTATTCAAAATATAATCTATCTTTGTCATTGATGATAAATACATCATGGAAATATAAACCATTAAAATAAATCGATATGAAAGATTTAAAAGGCACAAAAACAGAGAAAAACCTACATGACGCCTTTGCAGGTGAGAGTATGGCACGTAACAAATATACTTATTACGCCTCAAAAGCAAGGAAAGAAGGTTATGAGCAGATAGCAGCTCTTTTTGAAGAGACTGCTGGAAACGAAAAAGAGCATGCAAAACTCTGGTTTAAGTATCTCAACGGTGGGGATTTTGCACCTACTATGGATAACTTAGTTGACGCTGCAAGCGGAGAACACTACGAGTGGACAGACATGTATGCTCAAATGGCTAAAGAAGCTAAAGAAGAAGGCTTTGATGAGATATCTAGAAAATTTGAACTTGTCGCTGCCATTGAGAAGCATCATGAAGAGCGCTACTTGAAACTGTTGCAGAATATCAAGGAAGAAATTGTATTCTCACGTGATGGAGATCGCATCTGGAAATGCCGTAACTGCGGGCATATCATTATCGGAAAGAAAGCTCCAGAGATTTGCCCTACTTGCAATCACCCAAAAAGCTATTTCGAAATAAATGCAGAGAACTATTAAACAATATCTATAATAAAGAGGCAGCTAAGCTGCCTCTTTTTAGTTGAATAATCTGAGCTTTATCATAATTCGGAGTAAATAGCTTACTGCATTCGGTTTAATCCAGTTGTATTTATTTCGCAGACCTAAAGAAACCTCCTTTACCTGAAAAATAACAAAAAAGACCATACCATCAAAACGGAAATACTGTATTGAAAATAACCTTTAAGATAAGGACACACACCGTAATTAAATAAAATATTTCATTTTTTATTTTGTATTATGTGAGGCTTGCAGTATCTTTGCACAAATAATCATACTAAAAGTATTGATGGACAAAATCAAATTTGGATTATTAAGTAATATTATATATCCCACAGATCTTCGTAAACTCAACGTTGAGCAGTTACCAGAAATCTGCAAGGAACTTCGCGAGGATATTATTGATGAAGTTTCTGTTAATCCAGGACACTTCGCATCATCGCTAGGTGTTGTGGAAATAACTGTTGCTCTGCATTACGTATACAATACACCGGAAGACCGTATTGTATGGGATGTTGGACATCAGGCTTATGGACACAAAATACTTACAGGACGTAGAGATAAATTCTGCACCAACCGTAAGTTTCATGGTATATGCCCATTCCCTAATCCACACGAAAGCGAATACGATACTTTTACATGCGGACACGCTAGTAATTCCATTTCAGCAGCATTAGGTATGGCCGTGGCAGCTAAGCACAACGACCAACGTCATGTTGTTGCTGTTATCGGAGACGGAGCTATGAGCGGAGGTTTGGCATTCGAAGGACTAAACAACGCATCAAGCACACCTAATGACTTACTGATAATCCTCAACGACAACGATATGTCTATTGACCGTGCCGTAGGAGGAATGGAACAGTATTTGCTTAACCTTGACACTAACGATACTTATAATCGTTTGCGCTTTAAAGCTAGCAAATGGCTACATAGCAAAGGATATCTTAACGAAGACCGAAGAAAAGGTATCATCAGACTAAATAATGCATTGAAAAGTGCGATAAGTCATCAGCAAAATATCTTTGAGGGTATGAACATAAGATATTTCGGACCTTTTGACGGACATAACGTCAAGGAAATAGTAAGGGTTCTTCAGCAATTGAAGAATATGAAAGGACCGAAACTTCTACACCTTCATACTGTAAAAGGTAAAGGATATGAGCCAGCTGAGAAGGCTGCAACGATATGGCATGCTCCTGGCAAGTTTGATCCAGAAACTGGCGAACGTATGATTGCCGACAGCAGTAATCTGCCTCCTAGATTTCAGGATGTATTTGGAGAAACACTTTTGGAACTTGCAGAAAACAATCCTAATATAGTTGGGGTTACTCCTGCAATGCCTACAGGCTGTTCAATGAATATAATGCAGAAAGAAATGCCTGATCGTGTATTCGACGTTGGAATAGCCGAAGGACACTCTATAACATTCTCTGGAGGTATGGCAAAAGACGGATTGCAGCCATTCTGCAATATATACAGTGCTTTTGGTCAAAGGGCTTATGATAACATCATTCACGATGTAGCAATACTTAATCTGCCTGTTGTTATATGTCTTGATCGTGCTGGATTAGTCGGAGAAGACGGTCCTACACATCATGGAGTTTTTGACATGGCTGCATTGCGCCCAGTTCCTAACATTACAATAGCAAGCCCGATGGACGAGCATGAATTGCGCCATCTCATGTATACAGCGCAACTTCCTGATAAGGGAACGTTCGTTATTAGGTATCCACGTGGACGCGGAGTTCTTACCGACTGGAAATGTCCATTGGAAGAAATAGAAGTTGGAACTGGCAGAAAACTGCATGACGGTAAAGATGTTGCAATACTTAGTATAGGTCCTATCGGCAATAATGTTGAGAATGCCATCAAGGAATATTGTGCCTCAGATAACACACTGAGTGTAGCACATTACGACATGCGATTCTTAAAACCTTTAGACGATAATTTACTTCACGAAATAGGAAAGAAATTCAATCGCATAATAACAATTGAAGACGGAGTACGCAACGGAGGATTCGGTTCATCTATCCTTGAATGGATGAATGACAATGAATATAGTCCAAAGATTATCCGTCTGGGCATCCCCGACTATTTTGTTGAGCACGGACCTGTAGATGAACTTCAGAAGATATGTCATATTGATTCTGATAGTATAATTGACGCAATAAAGAACTATAGATGATAATAATCAATAAAATACACAAGTGGCCATGGAGATATTCACCGTTCTGGTGATATTCCCATCGGCTATATGAAAACACAAATAAAATGTAATATGAAACCTATTAAATTCAATCCACTACTGAAATCCACTATTTGGGGTGGCGACAAAATCATTCCGTTTAAACACCTGACAACAAGCCAAGAAAACGTTGGTGAGAGTTGGGAAATATCGGGAGTGAAAGACCATGAAAGCATTATAGCAGAAGGCGAATATGCAGGAACAAAATTAAATGACTTATTGGCAAAACTTAAAGGTAAACTTGTAGGAGAAGATAACTACAAACATTTCGGCAACGAATTTCCTTTGCTAGTTAAGTTTATCGACGCAAAAGATCAATTGTCTATTCAAGTACATCCTAACGACGAAATTGCTAAAAAGCAAGGTATGAAGCGCGGAAAAACTGAGATGTGGTATATCATGGACAGCGACGAAAACGCAAAATTGAGGATCGGACTCAAGAAGAAGATCACACCTGAAGAATACGAGAAGATGGTTGAAAATGATACAATCACTGATGCTCTTGCTGAATATACCGTAAAGGAAGGTGACTGTTTTTTCTTGCCAGCAGGCAGAATTCATAGCACTGGTAAAGGATGCTTTCTTGCAGAAATACAACAGACAAGTGACGTCACATGGCGTATTTATGACTTCAAGCGTAAAGATAAAGACGGAAACTATCGCCAACTTCATACAAAACAGGCTGCCGAAAGCATTAACTACAATGTAGAGAATGACTATCACACAGATTATAAATCAGAAAAAAATCAAGGTGTAAGTCTTGTACGCTGCCCTCATTTCTGCACAAGTATATATGACCTTAACGAACCTATGACAATAGACTATAGCGGTCTTGATAGTTTTGTTATCTTCATTTGCCTTAAAGGTCGTGCCGATATAAGCGACAACGAAGGAAACGAAATCTCTTTGGAGGCAGGAGAATCAATACTCATCCCTGCAACAACAAGATATATATATATAAAAGGTGAGATAAAATTCCTTGAGTCTTACATTTAATATTAGCAGACAAAAAAAACACGAAGAATAGATAATCATTCTTCGTGCTTTTTTATTATAAACAACTAACTAGTTTGATTTAGCTACCGTCAATGCACTATTTGATCTTACAATCCATTCCTGCATATTTCTAACATCATATTTGCTCCATGCAGAACCGAATAGATAAGTAAACTTCTCACCACGATAATCATCTTTTATACCGACAGCATGTCCATAAATACCATTCTCTGGCTTGATTGTCATTAGCTTCGTTGTAACAGTACCATTAGGAAACAACACACCTACATAGATCTGTGAATTGTTCTTATCCGGATCATCTGTAGGATCGGCATACAACACAGTTTCTTTGTCAATAACAGCACCATCAGAACTATGAAGAACAACACCCGTAACAAGTTTACAAGCCGACTTCATGCCATCATACCATACCGTAATCTTATTGAAGTTACTGCCTTTATCAAGACTTATCAAGCGGTGTTCCACAACATTCTTATCGTTTCCAATGCTAACTGGATTAAAATCAAGTCTCACTGTAAATCTTAATGGACCATTATCTAATATCTCATAATCTTTATAACAGTAAGGCATAATCATACTCCCGTCTTTCATCAATGCAGGAGTACCACAACCTAAAGTTGGTCCTACACTGTAACAGTCCATACCATTGCCATGATCATAATGAAAAGAAGTTGCATCATCAATAGCTCTAGCCTCTTCTTTCTTGCCTATTCTGTAAAGTGAATCCTCTATAATATTGGCATCATAATCCACCTTGTATCGCTTATCCATAACAAGTTCTGGAGTATTCTTCACCCAAACATCAAATCCGTACGCCTTTTCGCCACTCCTTTGAAGTGCAGGTCCATAAGCCCTATACATTCCTCGGTCGTTTTCCCATGCAATGTCGTCTTTTCTTATCTTATAGCACGCACCATAAACAAAATTCTTCATTGCAGAATGCTGTCCTCGTTCAACATAAAAGACAGCGTTTCCGTTTGGTCTTACAGATGCATCAACAAGAAGTTTCCCATTATAACTTTTCTGATACTCCACCTCGTTTCCGTGAGCATCTCTTACAATGATGTCATCTTCATTTCCGCATCCCAAACCTGCATTTACACTGTCAAGGCTAACTTCTGCTAATTTCTGAACCTGAAAATCAAGACCATTATGAACGTTGAAAGAAATTCTTTGCAATCCCTTTCCAATATACTTCACATATTCACAAGCTGCAAGCAAAAAAGCTCCTGTTCCAAAATTAGCTTCAGAGTCTTTGCCAACAACCTGACCTGGTATAGCTTTTTCTCCTATAGGCTGAACATACCCAATCTTTCCGTCAGACTGCAAAGCTTCTTCTGAAAGATATGTCCATGCCTTGTTTATCACTGGACGATATTTCGCGGCGTCAAGAATACCATTGTTTACTCCCCATAGCATTCCATAAGTAAAGAAAGCCGTGCCACTTGTCTCTGGTCCTGGAGCCTGAGATGGATCCATCATTGAGCGAGTCCAATACCCTTCTTTCTGCTGAAGTTGTGCAACAGCATCAGCAAGAGTAATATATTTTTTGATAAAGAAATCATAATGGCGATATGTATGTGGCATATCCTGCAGCACTTTTGCAAGTCCGGCAAGAACCCATCCATCACCTCTTGCCCAGAAGTCCTTCTTACCATTATTTGTCTTATGACGTGGATAAACATATTTACCATCACGGAAATAAAGCCCAGTTTTTTTATCCAGCATGATGCTATCACTGTAGCAGATGTTATCATAAAGTTTATCTAGGTATTTTTCATCACCCGTCAAATTATACATCTTTGTCATTACTGGCATTACCATATACAGAGCATCTGCCCACCACCAATAGTCGTTTTTCTTTGAATCAGCTTCATACCCCATTACTTCAAGAGCTCTTTTCAGACGGAAATCATTAAGCATTTCATTCCTGTCAGCCTTTGAACCATAAGAAATATTACACAAATCAATATATGTCTGGAAACAAATCTGCCAATCACCGAATAATACATGCTGATGGTCTTCACCATACAACTTATATTTCCATTTCGAGGCATCCTTTTCTGTAGCTCCCATCCATTGATTATGTTCTGCCCATTTAGTGGAATATTCTAGCCATTGCTTATTTGGCGTAAGTTTGTAAGCCTCAATATTTCCGGTATGATAAGCGGCATTGTCCCAGAAAGCCCTTGTTTCGGGTTTATGATGAGACTGCCAATAATCATTCACCTTTCCTATCATCTCCACAATCTTCTTCTGCTGCGCATTAAAAGCCATACAGCTTGTGCACGCAAGCATAAGCATTGTCGAAATCACTAATTTCTTCATTATATATATATATATATATTCGTTATTATGTATAATCTCTACCATTTATCCTTAGGCTGTGGAGTGTCTGTCCACATGTGGTCTTTAGGAAATTTATCTCCACCCCATGCCTTAACCTGTGTCCATGGTTCTGCTTTTGAAGTCCAGAAAGGATCATCAGCAGGCAGTCCCAATGGCATAAAGGTTAGCGAAGCCATATATTCACTTCCATTATTGGTGTACCAATCGGCTGCATCAGGCTGACTTCCACAAAAACCGATGGTAAGGAAACCTGCATCATTATAGTTATTGTGTTCATCCCACATGCGATGCATCACCTTTGTTAGTGCCGCCCTCACCTGACCATTTGTAAGTTCTGTTGGCAGAGCTTTCATCCATGCTAAAAGAGCCAACGGCTGCATTGCTGCATTGCGATAAGGAATACTACGACCAAATACAGGGAATGTTCCTTCAGGAGATATAAAACGTTCTAATATGATTGAATATTTCTGTGTACGCTTCAACTGTCTGTCGTAATACTTTTTATAGTCAAGACGAGTACTTGCCTTAGCGTCAATCATTGCCTGTAATGTTTCCAGATACATGGCATGAAATACATAGCTACCATAATAATTAAAAGCAAACTCAGGACCATCAGAAAACCATCCGTCACCAACATACCATTCTTCAACTTTACGGCATGCTGAGTTCACACGATATTCGTCATAATCCCCCCCAGCCTTTGCTATAAAGCTCTCTATCGTTGACGAGAACAGCAACCAGTTGGTATAAGGAGGATCTATCTTTCTTAATTTCTTGAATTCTGCAAGATATCTCTGTTTTGTAGTATCATCCAGCGGTTTCCATAATGAATCATATCCACGAAGAAAACTTTCTGCTATATATGATGCATCTACAAGATTCTGACCACCGCTACCCCAACACAGATAATCTGGAGATGTTGGATCTACAGCGTTAGCATAGCTTTTAAGTGCCCACTCCCTAAGTTGCTTGCGTTTAGCGCCTTCAGCTGTGTTGTCATCTGGCAATGAAAGCCAAGGTGCAATACCTGCCATAAGTCTACCAAAACATTCCATATAGGCAACCTTTTTGTTTCTATTGTCGAAACTAGGGCTGAATTCCATCTTCATGTTCTTTACCAGTTCACCTTTCGCCATGTTCTCCAATACTGGACGTGACATTTTCCAAGCTTGTGAACTCCAATACTCACGATCGTTTATCTGCACCTTCTTCTTTGCCGAAACGCCAAGAGGCATAAGCAAAGCCAGTGCTACGACAAATAACTTTATATATCTAATCATAACAAACTATTTATAATTATCCTTTTAATATAAAACGACGGAATAACCATTATATTTGATTACTCCGCCGCAAATTATAACCTATTAATGATCCACGTTATCCATAAACTATTTAATTACTTATTTTCATCAGCGACAGCATCCTCCCAATTAGTCCACATTTGTGTAGATTCGCTATATCCGTCATATCCATAGTTCTGTCTCAACGCTGCACCCGTATTGGCAGTTATTGCAGAATTAGGAATAGGCCAGAATATATTGTGCTTGTTTACCTTATATTCTAAACTGATACCGTTTGACTGTATAGCACCATTATTAAATAGACTGTAGTTGATAAGACGCTGATACCAATAGTTTCCGCCAGTGCGGTCTGTACCCTCTTGCTTATCCCATGTCTTTATGTCATAAGTATGTCCCCATTCATCAGGTTTTCCACTCTTTGCAAGACACCAAGCAACACGTGTCATTTCTGGCTGTCTCCACTCTTCCATATAAAGTTCACGAGCACGTTCGTCAAGAATATCGCCTATAGTGACAGTTGTAAACATGTGCTTGGCATTTGCACGCTTGCGCACTACATTTACGTCATCGGCAGCACCTGTTGTATTTCCTTGATAGAAACGTGCCTCGGCACGAATCAAATAAGTTTCAGCTAGACGGAAGAGATAAAGGTTTCCGTTAGAACCAGTAGACGCACCGTTAAACTGATTTGCGCCTAAGTTACCTTCTGCTGTCTTATCCAATATATAGCATTGGTATAGCGGTGTAGGATACCAACTTCTTATTGTATCTCCACAAAGCAAATCTCCCTTGTGAACAATAGTCTTGCCTGTGCCGTCAACATAGTCTTGAGTAGCATACAACTGGAAGTTCTTGCCATAGTAAGGAGACTTTTTATTAGTATATCTTATATCTTCCATTTCTACCCAGTTTCCAACACTACGGTTGTGACGCAAGTCCTGATAGTCTGGAGTTCCATCAACATTCCAAATTGCCTGATTGTAATGCTTTGAAGTTCTGAAACATCCTATACCACGTCCGATAGATCTTACCCAGTCATTGTTTTCATCATAGTCAGCATTGTTTCGTGCGATATTTTTTCCGGCAGGAGAAATTCCTGAAGGATCTTTGATAACACCATTGCCCCAGTGAGCGAAACATGCACGCATAAGACTATATCCTGTGAAATTCTGATCATTGAAGTTCAATATAGGCATAATGAGTTCCTTGTTAGCAGGATCGCATACATTTTCACCACGATGAAGATCCCAAAGTACATTACGTGTGATAGGCCATGTCTTTTGGTTTCCAGCGACAAAAGTTCCGAATGAATTTTCCATCAGGTGCAGTCCATAGTTACTGATAAGATCTGTAGCTGTCTGTTCTGCCTTGTCATATTGACCTGTAACAAGATAGCATTTTGCCAAAAGATGCAGACAAGCCTCTTTATTCACCATACCAATATCAGTCATTGCTGACTGCGAAGGCACGTATTTCACAGCAAATTCCAAGTCGTTTACAAGCATCTTGAAGATAGCTTCCTTTGATGTACTCTTATAGTCCTGCTTTGGTTTAGTGATAATATTTGTTACCAAAGGTATATCACCAAACTGCAATGTCAGATAATAATATCTCAAAGCACGGTGGAAATAAGCACGTCCTTTATAAATGTTTCTTGTATTATCATCAAGTCCTTGTGCTTTATCTACGTATGAAAGCACAGTATTAGCATATTTCACACCAGTATATCCTTCATCCCAAAAACGTTGCATGGCATTAGCATCACCACCACCGTTCATACCAGATGTCGGAGTTAGTTTTGCATCAAAGTTATCTTGGAAACCACCACCCATATCTGTCTTGGCATATAAACCAATATCAGACATATTATAGTTGGATGCCATTGGTATAACGTTTCCATTTCCATCCATTATTATCGTCTTCAACTCCTTGTCACACATACTAAGAGCGGACTTCAATCCTGCCTCATTGCTATATGTTGTAGAAGGCTCATAGAATGACAGTGGGTCTTGACCAAGAAATGAGTCTCCACAACTAACGAGCATTGTCGCCATGACAAATGCCGCACTGCCTTTAAATATATTACTTATATAGTTCATGATGTATTTCAAATTAAAGTGTAACATTTATTCCAAGATTGAATGCACGTGTAGCCAAGCCGCTTGTTTCAGGATCTCCATATTCCCAACTGTCTATTGTGAATACATTGTTCACACTTGCTGTTACACGAACTCTTTCAAGCATAGCTTTGCGTGTCCATTCGCGTGGAAGAGTGTAGCCAATACTAATATTGTCAAGACGTACGAAACTGCGATTATGTAGCTTCTGCACACTAGTACATCCCGTAGGACCTACTGCGTCAAGACGTGCATAAGTGTTTGAAGAATTCTCTGGAGTCCAATATTCTTTCTTAAATACATTAAATGCATTTGTAATCATTGAACCTCCGTTATCCTGATTCAAATAATATCCCTCAAGGCTCTTATGTCCCATGTATGAATAAAGAGAGAAAGAGAATGTAAGATCTTTCCAAATTGTAAACTCGTTACGCAAGTTCCAATAGATAGGAGGATTTGTAGTTCCAAGAAAAACTTTATCTTTATCATTGTAAACAGGAACACGCGTTCCATCTGTAAGAACCTTATCATCATCAGTACAGTGGTTTATAACTTTTGGATCACCTGGTTTCTGATTTACCAAAGCTGCCTGAGCAGCCTCACTCTTCTGCCAGATACCATCAGTTTCCCAAGACCAGATCTCACCTACTGGATGACCTATAAACCAACTATTTGAAGTATCATCACGCTCTACTCCATTTGCATCATAGTCATAATACAAGTGTTTAATTGTATTCTTGTTATATGAGAAACCAGCAGAGGTGGTCCATTCAAAGTCTTTGTTTTTAATGTTTACAGAGTTTAGAGTGAACTCGAAACCAGAGTTATGAACTTCACCAAGGTTTGTTGTGATACTGCTAAAACCTGTATAGTTAGGAAGTCGCTGTTCCATAATCATATTATTGGTCTTCTTGGAATACAAGTCGATACTACCGCTCAGTCTCTGGTCAAGAACGGCGAAATCAAATCCTACGTTCCAAGCAGAAGTCTTTTCCCACTCAAGATTAGGATTACCTAGGCGTGACATTGATAGTGTTTTCACGATGTCGGCATTACCATTATTATAGTATACCATAGAACCATCACTTTTAAGATTTGAAAGAGACAGGTATGTGTCTTTCAGCGAGCGGTTACCATTTGTACCGTATGATGCGCGCAACTTACCCATGTCCAACCAAGGCAAAGCTTTCTTTACAAGAGGTTCCTCTGAGAATATCCAACTACCTCCCAATGACCAGAATGTAGCCCAAGGATTGTTAGAACCAAATGCAGAATATCCGTCACGTCTAACAGATGCTGTTACCATATAGCGCTCTTTATAGCCATAGAACAAGCGACCTAGATAGGCAGCAGCAGTTGAATGTGTGTCGTTTACACTGAAATTACTCTGATCCATATTTGCTCCTGATATATAATGGAATCCAAGAGCATCAGAAGGAGTAATATTGCGTGCCTCTATTCTGTCATCCCAATAGCGCATCTCTTCTGCTTCCTGCACAAGGGTAAGTGTGAAGTGATGATCTTTGTTAAACACCTTATCCCATGTAATAGTGTTATTCAGAGAATAGTCAAAATCCTTAGATGTCTCACGATCAGCACCACGTGATGCAGGAGAACTGTTTGGAAGTTCTGCTGACATAAAATATCTATTGTAAAACCACTGATAACGTGGAGAGATATTAAACTGATATATAATACCAAAAGGCAATGTTACCTTAGCGTTGAAAATGGTATTCAACACGGTATATCCCTTGTCTAGATTAAGATACTGGCGATCAAACCAATAGTTGTATCCTCCGTTTGTAGGAGTTCCGTTCATCGGATACTGCACATAGTTGCCATTATCATCTGTTATAGGTGCAAAAGGAGAATTGCGAGTTTGGTTATTTTCCCAATAATTATCTTTAAGAGATACAGCTATATCACCGTCTGAGCGGTCCTGGAAATTTACGTTTACACCCATTTCCAACCAATCTGTAATCTTAGCATTCAACTTCATATTTGAACGGAAAGCATGATAATCATTTCCTTCTACTACACCTTGATTCTTCATATATCCGAATGAAGCATAATAGTTCACACGGTCTGAAGCTCCAGATATACTAGCATTATAGTCTTGATTAATACCTGTTCTGAAAGTACTGTCATACCAGTTATAAGTCTTTCCTGCCAAGTAATTGTTATATACGTTCATGGCTTCGTTAAGTTTGAGTCGTCTAGCATACAAAGACTGGTATGTTTCACCAGACTGTAGCTGTACCGATCCCATCTTTGACCATTGGTCGGCATTAAGCCCATATTGTGACAGATTATCTACATTGTCATAATATCCAGCAGGCGTACCACTCGTCGCACCATAATATCCCCAATTTCCGGCAGCATCATATCCGTATGTGGTAGCTTTGTACCAATCTTCACGATACTTCATGTATTCAGAAGAATTGAATACTTCGCGATAAGCTGACTTCGTATTTGCAGCCCAGTTCGCACTTACATTAATAGTAGGTTTACCACTCTTACCTTTCTTTGTTGTTATGATGATAACACCACTAGCTGCTTTTGCACCATATATAGCTGCAGAAGAAGCATCTTTCAGAACATCAATCTGTGCGATATCGTCAGGATTGATTTCAGAAAGTTCACCATAGAAAGCCATACCATCAAGAATCAGCAATGGAGAATTGTGTCCGCCGTCTGTATAAAGTGAGTTTTGTCCACGAAGCTGAATAGAGGCACTGCTCTTTGCTGCAGGATCATATCCAATCTGCAAACCTGGAGTTCCACGAAGCAAGTCCTGTACAGTACCTGGATTTTGGTCAGCAATCTTGCTTGGATTTATCTGAACCACAGAACCTGTAAGATCCTTTTTGCGCATTGTACCATATCCTACAACAACGACTTCATTAAGAGTTTCTGAGTTTTCTGCTAGCTTGACATTCAAGAATTCTCTACCGGCCTTAACCATTTGTGGTTTGTATCCGATATAAGTAACTTCAAGCATCGCTCCTGGAGCGGCATTAATATTAAAATTACCGTCAAGATCGGTAACAGTTCCAGTTTTAGACCCTTTTACTTTTACTGTAGCACCTATAATAGGTTCGCCAGCAGAATCAAGAATCCTACCTTTAATAGAGTTAGCTTGCTGAGTAATCTGAACGGCATCAAGTGCCATTGCATCAATAGGAGTCAGCGAGCACCCTGCAGCCATAGCCATCAAAACAAACAATTTTCTAGGCATGATTGAAAGATTAACATATTCCATTATTCAAGTTATTAAGTTAGGTTATTGTTTAAATACTCGGTTTAATAATTGTCAATCAACGACAACAAATATTCCGTTTGCAAATATCGTTTATATTAGTTAAAACGAGGGAAACAAAATGTGATTTTAAGGGAACAGAATGTGATTTATGCCCATTTTTAAAGGGTTTGCATGAATTAATAAGATTTTTAGTAAGATTACATATAAAAGCCATGCCATTTATAAATACCTCAAAATATTCATTATTATACTGACTGACATAACAAATAATACTTATTATAATAATGGAGTTACGAGATTAAAATAAAGAACCGGCAATATAATCAAGGTAATAAAAAACTTTTTTTGTGTATTTTTAATGCGATTTCCTACATGTTTTTGCCAAACGCATTGTTATACAATATGTTATCCCATGTATGTTTGTCCATTGTTATACATTTTAGGGAGTGATTAGGCCCTAATCACTCGGTAATCCTACATGCTTTGCAGAGTGATAAGGCCCTTATTACTCAAAGGCGCACCGAAAAAGGTGATTTTATTCTCGCTGCGCTTCATGTATTTTGACTATGACAGGAAGCTATATACACATTTGTAGTTATACATACCGAAACACTATACATTTTATTAAGTTGTTACTGATATTTCTATCTTCCCAATTCCTATGAAAGACATCACTGTGATTTGCTTTGTAGCCGAGGACACAACCTAATGGTGGAACCAAAAAAGCGATTTTCGTATTGCAATTTAACTAAAATCCATCGTTATATGTACAAATACGTGTTTATAATGTAGGAAGCATGTAGGAAAGATGTAGGAAAAGGCACTAATATACACAAGGTAATCTATTGATTAGCAGTTATTTAAGTCAAAAATGTATATAATGTAGGTTTGTTCTCTGTTTTTTGGGGAATCTTCCCCTATTTAGGGGGTGATATTCTCAATAAATAGCCTTGACTCTAAGTAGTTCTACAAATGCTTTTAATTAATATCATACCACTCTAAATATTGCATAAACAACATTTGTGCTATAAAAAGTATAAAAACAATATATGTTTTATCTTGTATGTATTAAATAAATAATGTAAATTTGCAAAACTAACCTATGCATTATGAACGCTGTCAAATATCTGCTATTAACATTAAACTTATTATTCTGCACTATTATCTATGGACAGAACTTTAACTATAGAATGTTCTCTCCTATAGGAATTTCACCATCTGACGAATTGAGATGTGTATATTTCGACCATCAGGGAATGATGTGGATAGGAACAAGTTCTGGGCTGAAATCGTATGACGGTTATAATATAACAACATACAAGTCAGATGCCTTTTCTCCTGGTATTCTTCCAAACAACACTGTACTGTGTATCACAGAAGACAATAAAAACCAACTGTGGATAGGAACTCGCAACGGATTGGTTAGAATGGACAAAAGTAAGGGAGATTTTCACACTTACTTTCTGCCAAAGGAAGGCCAGAGAATAATTTACTGCCTTTATACATCAAAAGACGGAACAATATGGATAGGAACTGATGAAGGTTTGTCATATTATGACCGCAAAAAAGACTCATTCTATACGTTTGACAACAAAAACACATGCATAACTCACTCTGACGGAAGAAGGGCAAAACTTGGAGCATACAGTGTAAAAAATATTATTGAGGACAACAAGGGAAACATATTTTTCGGAACATGGGCTGATGGTCTGATTAGATTTCACAGGGGAAGCCATGAATTTTATCAATATCCAAAATTCAACAAACGCAACTCTGCCTATTCATTGCATTTTGACAATATTGGAAGACTTTGGATTGGAACATGGGGATATGGTATTGTCAGACTTGACAATCCGTATAACATAAAAGATCCTCAAAAGCACCAATACCCTTTCACGACAAATAACTTTGATACTTTCTATAAGATTATAGAAGATCCTGTGACAAATACAATGTGGGCTTGCTCTAGAGAGGGAATAAGCATTCTAAACTCTAAAGATGTGAATGGCGTATGGACAAACTACACATACGCAGGGACAAACAATCTGAACTTCAGTAACGACATTGCTACCAATAGTAACGGTAATATATGGATTTCAACTTTGAACTATGGAATTATAGAGGTAAACACCAATCCTAGTCTGTTTCATATATGGAACATTGATACTAAAAGCTATAAATTCTCAATTAATGCCATTTGTTCAATATACACGCAAAACGGTAACGACTTTTGGCTTGGACTAAATCCTTATGGTCTGGCTCTGTATAACAGAACTACCGGAAAGACGATATACAGCAACAATATTCCTGGACTTGAAAATATTCCAACGGAGGTAATGGGAACCAAAATACCATCTATCGTAAAAAGAAGCAATGGAGAAATGTGGTTTGCTAGCAGCAGTTATGGTATTGTTGTGAAAAAACTAAATGGCAAAGCATACATAATAAACTCTCAGAAACATAAATATATTGCTGACAACTACGTTTGCACACTATTTGAATCAAGTGACAAAACAATGTGGGTTGGACAACGTAGCGGAATATCAATGATATACCCTAACGACAAAGGCATCCTTCTGAAACCACATGATGCAAAAAGGGACTTTTCGCAATGTGATGTGAGAAACATTATTCAAACACGCAATGGAGATATATGGCTTGCTACCGAAAATGAAGGTATAATAAGAATACACAGAAACAAAAATAATGCAAAATCTATTGTATTCAAACAATACAATCCTTTAAATAGAAACTATGCTGTTGATGATGCCACAGCCTGCTACGAAGATAGCAGAGGTATTTTATGGGCAATCTCTAACAGTGGAGGACTGTTCAGATATTATAATGCTAAAGACTGCTTTATTCCTGTTAACAGAGAATACCACATCGACGGCGACAGAGTATTTTCAATAAATGAAGACGAAAATCACAACTTGTGGCTAACGACTGACAACGCATTGGTGAAAATATCTATAGGAAGAAACACATATCCTGAGGTTACAAGTTTCGCTAGCGAAGACGGAATAGGCGAAATGATGTTCAGCCCCAACTCTTCATATAAATACAACGGAGAATTGTTCTTCGGAGGTAGAACTGGATTTTTCTCTTTCTCACCATCAAAATGGAACCGAGATAAACAGAAAAACATTAAAAAGAATATTATCGTTACAGACATACTGATTAACGACATTCCTTACATGCAGCTCGATTCTGCAAAGAGAAGGACTATATCTAACGAAAATCCAGCTTATACAAAGTCCATAACTATACCAAGTGACATAAAGAAATTCGGAATTGAATTCGCACTGCTTACATACAGCAATGCAAGACAAAATAAATATGCCTACAAACTTGAAGGATATGACAAAGAATGGACTTATACAAATTTCAAGGGAAGAAGGGCTACATACCAAAACTTGTCTTCGGGTAACTATTATCTTCATATAAAGGCTGCCGATAGTTTCGGTAAATGGCAAGAAATGGACTACGCAATAAAGATTATGGTATTGCCACCATGGTGGGCCACATGGTGGGCTTACATTATATATCTTTTCTTTATTGGTCTTGGAGTGATTTTCGGAATAAGATGGTATAAGAATTATCTGAAAACAAAAAACAGACTTCAGATGACAGTAGTATTCACTAACATAACACATGAACTGCTGACACCATTGACAGTGATAACAGCTGCCGTTGACGAATTGAGAAACAAAGCTCCACAGTTTGACGACAGTTACACTTTGATGCAAAACAATGTATCAAGACTTACAAGACTATTAAGACAAATTCTTGAAATAAGGAAATCACAGGCTGGACAACTAAAATTACTGGTAAGCAAGAATGATATTGTGGCATTCATAAGAGACATCTGTGAAAGTATTCGACCAATGTCCTCAATACACCACAATAATATGATTATGGATATTCCGCAAAATGAGATATTCGCATGGTTTGATACTGATAAAATAGACAAGATTCTATTTAATCTGCTTTCCAATGCCTTTAAATACAACCGCGAGGGGGGAAGCGTAACTGTTGCGCTAGAAGTAAAAGAAGGAAAGGCTATATTGAGAGTCGCTGATGAAGGAATAGGTATTTCACCCGATAAACTCAAACACCTTTATACACGATTCTTGGATGGAGACTATCGTAAGATGAAGACTTTTGGTACAGGTATTGGACTATCGTTAACCCATGATTTGGTTAAACTGCATCATGGCAACATCAACTGCCAAAGCAAATCAGGAATAGGAACAACTTTCACAATAAACATTCCTATAAGAAAAGAAGACTATAGCGAAAATGAAATATGTATTGAAAAAGAAAAAATAGAAAAGGCGCAGACAAAATATAATCACGAAAGTGAAGTGAAGCTTATAGAGACTCAGCACACAAGAGAACTACAACCTGGAGACGGATATAAGATTCTGCTGGTTGAAGACAATGAACAACTGCTGAATATAATGAAGCGCCTGCTTGGGAGAAAATATCATGTAGCAACAGCTAAAAACGGAGTACAAGCTCTTAACATTATTAATAAGGAGGAGTTGGATGTTGTTGTTACCGACGTGATGATGCCTGTTATGGACGGAATAGAACTAACAAAGAATATAAAAGGCAGCAAAGACTTTGCACAGTTACCTGTCATAATGCTTACAGCAAAGACCAGTGATATTGACGAAAATAAGGGATATGAAACAGGAGCAGACGACTATATAACGAAACCTTTCAAACTCGAGAACCTCCAATTGCGCATAGATAATATTATCGCCAACAGGATGAGGATACGTGAAAGATTCAGACAACAAACGGAAATAAATCGAATTGATGACATGCACTACAGTAATCCCGACAAAACATTCGTGGAAAATGCTATGCAATGTGTGAGTCTGCATATCACAGACACAGAATATGACAGAGAGGCTTTTGCTAGTGACATGATGATGAGTTCTTCTACCCTATACAATAAACTTAGAGCATTGACAGGACAAGGTATTATCGAATTTATAAACAGCATACGACTTAAAGAGGCTTGTAATATTATTAAAAGACAACCAGATATACAAATCAATGACATCGCAATCAAGGTTGGATTTAATACACCAAAGTATTTCTCAAAATGCTTTAAAAAAGAATTTGGTATGTCACCGAAAGATTATGCACAAAAAGAGATGAATACTTCTCTATAAAATAGAATCTAGATAATTACCAAAAGTTATAAAGGACTAAACAAATTAAATTTCGTTTTAATTTTGCATTGTATTAGGTTTGCTATATCTTTGCAAAATGATAGATATACGTCTTAAAGTTTTTCTCAGTGTCGCTCATAACCTGAGTTTCACGAAAGCATCACAGGAACTGTTTATAAGTCAGCCAGCTATAAGCAAGCACATCAAGGAACTGGAAAGTGAATACAACACTTGCCTGTTCGAACGTATGGGCACACACATACAACTGACTAAGGCAGGAAAGATTCTTCTAGACAATGCTGAAATAATAATTCAGCAATACAAGAAGATGAACTTTGACATGAATAATATCCAGAAAAAATACGGTGGAAGCCTAAGAGTAGGCGCAAGTACTACTATCGCTCAATATCTGTTACCTGAAATGCTGGCTAAATTTATGCAACTATATCCCGATATCAACATAAACACAATTTCAGATAATTCAAGAAATATAGAACAATTGCTTAAAGATGGACGTATAGACGTTGGTATGGTGGAAGGTATCAGTAGACAGCCAGAACTAAAATATACCAACATAATGAAAGATGAACTTGTTGCTATTGTTCGCAAAGGTAACAAAATGGCTGAACTAGATGAGATTGACCTTGATACCTTCAAAAAAACGCCGATAGTTATTCGTGAACATGGTTCTGGTTCACTGCAAGTGATAGAAAATTATTTGCACCAAAACAATTTGCGACTTTCTGATCTTAACATCGTCATGAGTTTTGGAACTACTGAGGGCATTAAGCATTTTGTAGAACACACTGAAACAATGGGAATAATATCTATAATGGCTGTCAGTCATGAACTACTAGAAAACAGATTCAAAATAATAGAACTAAAAGGACTGAAGATGATGCGTGACTTTGCTTATGTTGAAAAGCGAGGCGAAAGTATTGGACTGCAAAAAATATTCAAGCACTTTATAACCGATAGTTATAAGGCATAGTTATAATATATAAACACTCAACGACTTTTTTACTTATCTTTGCATGCGATAAAAACAAATAAAGATAAGTATTATGAAATTATCAGAACAACGCAGCAGCATGCTACATGGAGTACTTCTCATGACTCTTTTCGCATGCGCAGCTTTTTACATCGGTGGCACAGACATGGCTAAGGCTATATCTTTCTCACCAATGATCGTGGGTATCATCCTAGGTATGCTTTATGCAAACAGTCTACGCAACAACCTTCCTGAGACATGGACACCTGGTATTGCATTCTGTTCTAAAAGAATTTTGAGACTTGGAATAATAATGTATGGATTCAAACTTACATTCCAAGATATAACAGCGGTAGGACTTCCAGCTATCTGCATTGACGCAATAATAGTTGTCGTAACTATATGCGGAGGAGTATTAATCGGACGATTGTTGAAAATGGATCGTGGAATAGCATTACTCACATCGGCTGGTAGCGCAATTTGCGGAGCTGCAGCTATACTTGGCATTGAATCGGCTATAAAAGTAAAACCTTATAAGACAGCTGTTGCAGTGTCAACAGTGGTTATATTCGGAACGATATCCATGTTTCTCTACCCTATTCTGTTTCGCAGCGGTATATTTGATTTGACTCCAGATCAGATGGGTATAATGACTGGTGCTACAATTCATGAAGTAGCACATGTTGTTGGTGCAGGAAACGCAATGGGCGCAACGATATCAAATTCAGCGATTATTGTGAAGATGATACGCGTGATGATGCTTGTTCCTGTTTTATTAGTGATTAGTTGGAATGTAGCCCGTGAAGCTCGTCGTAATCCTGAAAGTGATGAATTTGGACGTGGAAAGATAAAGATTCCATGGTTTGCAATCTTGTTTCTAGTAGTGATATGTTTCAACAGTTTAGGACTACTTTCAGAATCAATTGTAACATTCCTAAACAACATAGACACATTTTTGCTGACTATTGCAATGACTGCACTTGGAGCGGAAACGAGTATTGATAAATTCAGAAAAGCAGGATTTAAACCATTTCTACTTGCCTCAATATTATATTGCTGGCTGATTGTTGGAGGTTACTGTTTATCTAAATATCTTGTCCCTATGCTTATGTAGACATTGAAACATACGGACATGAAAAAAGGCTGCACATCTGCTTTAACAGACATGTAGCCTTTAATTATTCTCTCTCTTAATCTTATTTCTTTTTACTTGTTCAAACCACGGTTGTTCATTGTGGTGTTAAGAAGAAGAAGATACTTGCGATACTGATTTGTATTCAGAATGTAGTGCATGTACTTAAGATTCTTCTCAATTGCCTTGTCAACCATAGGCTTGCGCTCATCTTTAGAAGAGTTAGCTGCGTTCATCATTTCCACACAGAATGTTTTGTGTACATCCTCAACGCTTTCTAGCTGATCCATTGAAAGTCCAAGAGCATCTGCAAGTTTACCATAGTTTACTGTCATGTCATAAACTGCTACTGTGTTTGTTGCCTTTGCATCTTCACCTTCTGCGAATGCGATTGTTGTCATGCTCATAAGAGCAACGAATGTCAAAATAATCTTTTTCATAATCTTTTTACCTTTCATCATTTTGAACCTCTTTATTACCTATTATCCTGAGGCTCTGTTATACATCTGTTATTATCCTAAATGTCTTTATCTCTGTAAGACATTGCAAAGATATGATGTTTTTATTTATCTCGCAAGCATTTTATCACACTGTTTGCGCAAACAGCAACATTTCTTGACCTAAATCAAAGAATTAGCTTTCATTTTCATAGCTATTAACAGTTTTGTGGCGAAAAGTATAATAATACATAGCTTTATATATAGAAATTGAGGATAAACCTACACGGTTTATCCTCAACAAGTATATTGTTAGTCAACAAGCTTTTGTTTTCTATATATGTATTGTCTTATTAATAAGGTAATTATCTAAAATCACCATGGCTGCCATAGCCTCGACAATAGGTACTGCTCTTGGAAGCACACATGGATCATGACGTCCATGAGCTGTTATTGTTGTGGAATCACCATTGATATCCACTGTATCTTGTTTCATCAACAGAGTTGCAACTGGTTTGAAAGCGACACGGAAATATATATCCTGTCCGTTGCTTATTCCCCCCTGAAGACCTCCGCTATGATTTGTTTTCATTGTTATAGAGCCCTCAGAACTTGCAAAAACATCGTTCTGTTGGCTACCACGAGCTGTCACTCCTTGGAATCCCTCACCATACTCAAATCCTTTTACAGCGTTTATTCCCAACATTGCAGATCCCAACTGGGCATGCAACTTGCTAAACTCTGGTTCACCCAATCCTACAGGGCATCCCTTAATAACGCATGTGATGACTCCACCTATTGTGTCTCCATCAGCCTTTACCTCAGAAATAAGTTTTTCCATCTGCACAGCCTTCTCTGAATCAGGACAACGCACGATATTATCTTCAATGGAATTAAGGTCGTACTTTGTATAATCTCTATCCAATTCAATAGTTCCGACTTGCGATGTATATGCCTTGATATCAATATTCAATTTACGCAAAGCTAATTTGGCTAGGGAACCTCCGACACAACGTGCTATGGTTATACGCGCAGAAGAACGTCCTCCTCCACGATGATCTCTGATGCCATACTTATTGAAGTATCCAAAATCAGCATGCGATGGACGAAAAAGACTACGCATGTTGTCATAATCATTAGAATGCTGATTAGTATTATAAACAGCAAATCCTATTGGCGTACCTGTAGACTTACCTTCAAAGACTCCACTAAAAATCTCGACCTTATCAGGTTCATTTCTACTTGTTGTAATCTTACTCTGTCCAGGACGTCTGCGATTGAGTTCATTCTGTATGAAGTCTAAATCAATATCAACGCCAGCAGGCATACCATCAACCACACCTCCGACAGCCATTCCATGACTTTCGCCAAACGTAGTAAGAGTAAATATATTGCCGAAACTATTTCTCATAATGGTTAATATAAAAAAATAGAAAAGGCGCCCCATAAAAAATGAAGCGCTCTTTATTATTTATTTAATGACAACCACAACAGCCGCCATCTTTCTTATCATCTCCACAATCACTTTCACAATCGCCTTCGCAACCATTACAGCCACCACAGCCATCTTTTCCATTGACCATGTTCATATATTGTCCTATTTCATCATTTGTAGCATCACGATTCTCTTTTATACTGCCGACAAACTTTAGAGCCTTTCCAGCCAAAGGATGATTGAGGTCAACCTTAACCTTATCGTCTGTAATTTCAAGAATATGTCCATTGAAACGATTTCCGTCTTCATTCTGCAAAGGAACGACAGCGTCTACCACAATATGTTCTGAATCAAACTTTCCGTTGATAGAAAATATCTGCTTATCCAAGTCCAACACATGCTCTTCGATATGTTCACCATAAGCCTGATCTGGTGTGAGCGTAAGCTCAAAATCTTCACCATTTTTTAAATTAACTACAGCCTCTTCAAATGCAGGAAGAGTGAAACCGAAGCCACTTAGGAAATCGAAAGGACGATCTTCGCTAGTTTGCTCAATCAGTTCCTGCTTGCCATCAGTCACGTCATACAACATATATGAAACGGCGATGTACTTGTTTTGGTTATTGTCCATTATTACCTTATTATATAATTTAACTTGTGCAAAGATAATATTTTTAATTGAAAAACCCGATAAGCATCAAAATTATTAATCTTTAATTGCACCAATTATCTCGTTTATACTCTTGCAGCCATGCGAGTCTAGCCACTCATTTATACCATTTATCACATTAATGGTTACAGTAGGATCTACAAAGTTGGATGTACCTATTTCTATAGCTGTAGCACCACACATCAGAAATTCTATTGCGTCGCTGGTATTACTGATGCCACCAAGCCCAACTACAGGGATGTTTACTGCATGAGCAACATCGTATACCATTCTTAGTGCAACAGGCTTAACAGCAGGACCACTTAATCCACCTGTACGTATGCTAAGCATCGGTTCACGTTTTTCTATATCTACAGCCATTCCCATGAGTGTATTTATCAAAGAAACAGCATCTGCACCCTCTTCCTCGCAAGTGCGTGCGATTGATGTTATGTCAGTTACATTTGGCGATAGCTTTACAATAAGAGTCTTATGATATGCATTGCGAACAGCCTTGACTACGCTAGCTGCACCATCACAAGTTACACCGAAAGACATTCCACCATGCTTTACATTTGGACAACTGATATTCAATTCTATAGCTGGGATACTATCTAGGGCATCAATACGTGCGGCACATTCAGCATAAGATTCAGGATCATTTCCGCTTACATTAACAATCATATTCGTATTTATATCCTTTATCTGTGGATATATATGCTCACAAAAATAATCTACTCCTTTATTCTGCAATCCAACACAATTAAGCATTCCACTAGCAGTCTCTGCCATACGAGGATAATCATTTCCTTCACGCGCATGTAACGTTGTACCTTTTACTATAATGCCACCCAGTTCATCCAAAGGAACTAAATCAGCAAATTCAATTCCATAACCAAAAGTTCCCGAAGCTGTCATTACAGGATTCTTCAATACAAGGTCATTAATCTTTACATTTAGATCTGCCATAATAGTTTCTTAATATTTAACACTGGACCTTCTTGACATACACATACATGCCCTTCAGTAGTCTTCTCTACACAACACAAACAAGCACCAACACCACATGCCATATTATTTTCAAGTGAAGCCTCACAATCAATGCCATTTGACATCGCATATCGTGCAACACTCACCATCATCGGTTTAGGGCCACAAGTACTTATTCGAGAAAACTTTTCTTTCTGCAATATGGAATGATTAGTAACAAATCCCTTTTCACCAAGACTTCCATCCTCTGTTGTAACAAAGACACGACCAATCTTCTCAAAATATTCAAGTTCTAGCAAATCAGACTTACTTCTTGCTCCCAACAAGAAAGTTGGCTGACCACCCATTCTTCGTATTTCACAGCCAAAATGTAACAAAGGGGCAACGCCAACGCCACCTCCAACAAGCAAAATCTTCTCGCTTTTGTCAACTGGCATAGTAAATCCATTACCCAAAGGGAAAAGGCAATTTAACTTATCACCAGCACGAAGTTTTCCTAATTGGCGAGTTCCGTCACCAATCATGGCAACAAGCAGCCATAATTCGTTAAGATTATAATCAACTAAGTTTATTGAAATGGGACGGCGAAGATATGTTGACGGCGAATTGTCAACACGAACTTCTACAAATTGTCCCGGTGTCATTTCTGGCAAAGTCTCTTCAGAAGTAAGCTTAATAAGAACATGCTTAGTACTTAGAGCCTCTACTGATTTGACAGTAAGGTCTAGAACGTATTTTTTCATCTTTGCTTTTTGCAATAATGTTTATGCAAAGGTAGTGCAAGCTGAACACAATACAAAATAAAAAAGGATTTTTTAAATTTTATTGTTTAGGCTCAGACTACATTATATAATAAAAGAATGGAGTGCAAGCCTAATATTAGATAGGTGGCAATATATTGTATCTGCAACTTATATTATTCAGAGATAATAAAAGTTGCAGATACTACAACCGTCTAACCTTTTTGAGGAACAAAAGTCTCCCATGTCTTATCATCATAGAAGACTCTTATTTCTGATATTTTACGTTGTGGTTTGTCAATTATTTTAACCTCTGTTTTAGACTTATTTATTGGTGTACTATTTACACTCTGCGTATTTGATTGCTCAAAAAGCGATAGAGTGGGACCGTTTTGCTGTGAGTCGAAATCAATAATACCGTCTTGTGGTGGCATAGACTCATTATACTCTGTAACATCAGATGTATTAACTTGATCCATATACATAGGTCCAGTACCAGATAAAAGCCATTCCAAAGATAATGACGGAATCTTATTTTTTATAGCCTCAACAATCGTGAGGGTAGGTTTGGTTCTACCATTAAAAATACTACTCAGTGAAGCAGGTGACATTTGAATGAACTGAGCGAAAGTCTGCTGAGTCATGTGTTGACTCTCCATTATCATCTTTATTCTATCTTTCATAAGTGTGTATTTATAGAAATAGGCTCTTATATGCCTTTTTTCGTTGACTTTACAAAAGTAAAACAAAAAACTGAAACAAACAACATTTGTATAGCATATTTAACATAGTAAATATTAGGTTTTGATTTTCAAACTTTACAAATTCAAACATCTAAACTTAAAAGACTATAGTTTAGGATTACAAACCTAAATTTAGAGTCGTAAAGTACTACTAAGCCTTTCTTTAGAAGAAAAAGCTAACTAATTAGGTATCTTATAGTTAATTACTAATTGTAAAGCACTTGAAAGGTCTGTATTCACTTTTGATTTTGAAAAGAAGTAAATATTAGGTATATTTTTAAGGTAAAACATACATATATATCTGGTTATTAGTTAGTTATGGAGCCTTTAATCACATGGAATATTTATTCGTATGGAATTTAAAACCTAAATATTTAGGTTTTAATAATCAAATTTAATAATCTACAAATCTACAATGTTATATAAATATAGATTTATAAACCGAAATTATATTTAGTATTTACAATTATGAAAACGTAAACTTTAAAAAGATAAACACTAATGAATGTTAACTCTAAATTATAAGAAAGTAGAACAACCATAAATCCACAAATTTCTGATTATCTGAACGAGCGCCCGAATATTTAAAAATACGCGAATTTTGAAGGGGGTAAAATGAAGTTAAATGACTTGTTTATAATGGTTTAAGCACAAAAAAAGTGCCCCTCAAGGGCACTCAATCTAGCTCAAAAATAGCAAAAAATAGACTATTTTTAGTGCAGTATGAAGAAAATAAGCTCTTTCATCAAGTCTCCAGCACTAGTATTAGGGTTATCTAACCCTTTACTTTTGGCATCTATTTCTCTTATCTTAGAAATTATCTGCATCGTTTTCATTCCTGAGTAATTTCTGATACCTGTAACATAGTCTTTGGCAGCCCATCCATTTCTTAATTCTAGAAATTCTGCAACTGCATTTTCGTTCATCATATTAGGAGAATAATATGCTATCATCAAATTTTCAAAATATGAAAAGAGCAACGGGAGAATTGAGAAGAGTGAACCAGCTTTAGGGTTGCTGTCAAAATATTTTACTATTTGATTTGCCTTAAAAACATCTCTTCGAATTATTGCATTTCTAAGTTCAAAAGTATTAAACTCTTTACTTACTCCAATTTCTTTTTCAACAACATCTGATGTTACTCTCCTATCAGAATCAGAAAGTGATATTAGAACTTTGTCTAACTCTGAAGTTAATCTGTTAAGATCAGCTCCAACATGTTCAGCAATTATCAGAGCTGTTTTTGAATCAATTGTAGCACGATTTTTTTTCAAATACGATTCTATGAAACCAGGAAGTTCACGATCATATAATTTCTTACTTTCAAAAATCACGGCTCCACCTTCAAGTGCTGCCGGAATAATTTTCTTTCTTTTGTCAATACTGCCATTTTTGTGACAGAAAACTAAGATGGTTGATTTTGCGGGATTTTTGAAATACCTTTCTAATGGTTCTGTATTCTTCAAATTCTGCGACTCTTTAACAATCACGACTCTATATTCAGACATCATCGGAAAACCTTTTGCCGAATCGACAATTTGGGCAGCACTTATATCTGCACCAAACACAATACTTTGATTGAAATCTTTTTCCTCTGGCTTAAGTACATTTTCAGCAATAAATTCAGAAATCTTATCAATGTAATATGATTCTTCTCCCATTAATATATAAATAGGTGAAAACTTATGCGCATTAAGATCACGCATAACCGTTTCATATGACACTCCTGTATTTTTTCTTTCAGGCATCTTTCTATTTAAATTATTTTGTTTATCTTTGCAAAAATAGCAAAATGATTCCATTAAACCTACCAGATTACGAAATAAAGTTATCGGGAACTCCAGATAAACCTACGATTTTCGACGTTCTCCGTCGAAAATATGTTTCACTTACTCCTGAAGAATGGGTACGCCAACACTTTATACACTTCATGATTGAGCAAAAAGGTTATCCACTTAGCTTGCTCGCAAACGAAGTAAAACTAAAAGTTGGCGAGAAAAAACTCAGAGCCGATAGCGTATTATACTCAACAGAGTTGAAACCTAGGATGATTATAGAGTATAAAGCACCCACCATAAACATTACCCAAAAGGTATTTGATCAAATTACAGTATATAATATGTTGCTGCACGTAGACTATCTTATAGTCACAAACGGACTACAACACTATTGTTGTAAGATGGATTATGCAAGTAAAAAATATTTATTTTTAAAGGATATTCCAGACTACAAAAATATCTGACAAAAAATAATTGAAAGATACACGATAAAAGGAATTTTATTAGCTTTATTAATACCATTTTTAGGAACCACATTAGGTTCAGCATTTGTGTGTTTCATGAAATATGAAATGCCTTAAAAAATGAAGAAGACATTACTTGGATTTGCATCAGGTATTATAATAGCTGCTTCTATATGGGCGGAATCGTAGAACCTATTAGTGGAAAGCTTATGGCATCTTTTATGCCCCCTATACTACCATATTTATTGAGTCTTTCAACTGGTGCTATTATTTATGTGGTTATTGAAGAATTAATTCCAGAAGAATTAGAAGCTCCGCACAGCAATATTTCTACAATCGGATTTACCATCATGATAATTCTGGATGTAATGTTAAGCGAATAGCTTTACTAAAAAATCAAGCAGTGCATTGCTTAATTACAATCTAGTTGGATTATAATCAAGCAATACAACTTCTCCACTTTCCAAAGATGCTTTCACATCAATAATACGCTGGTTACTGCTTCCACGAAATATCAAGTCTGTATCTCTCAATTTCAGCACAAAAGGTCCATCAACCAAAACGTCTATTTTTTCAAGCAAAGACTTCTGGGCATGATTATTTATTAAGGTTTCAAATTTAAAACCCGTAAAGCACCATATTGTCTTTGATGTTTCAATACGTATAGCCTCAGCAAGTTCAGCAAATCCTGCAGGCTGAAACATAGGATCACCACCAGAAAACGTAACATTGGCAAACGGATCTTCTTTTATTATATCCATTATTTCTTTTGTTGCCATCATCTTACCGTTGTTAATATCCCATGACTGAGGATTATGGCAACCAATACAAGCATTAGGGCAACCAGCACAATAAATTGATGTACGAAAACCAGGTCCGTCAACCATTGTGTCATGAACTATATCTAATATACTAATCATAATCAAAAAATCCCTCCTCTTATTGAGGAGGGATGTTATAAAGAGAATTATTTGTTTGAATTTACATGTATTACACGATCGTTAAGTTCAGCCAACTTGGCATGATTCCAACGATCAGTAGTACCTACAAGATAACCTGTAATCCTTTGTAGTTTATCTATATTTGCGCTTCCACACTTAGGGCATACTTCAAGTTCAGTATCAGCATTTTCATAACCACAATCCATACAACGGTTACGATTATGATTTACACTGCCATACCCCATATCATACTTATCCATCATATCTACAACACTAGATATTACATCTGGATTATGTGTTGCATCACCATCTATTTCAACATAGAAAATATGTCCACCACGTGTAAGATCATGATAAGGAGCCTCTATCTGAGCCTTATGCATCGCAGAACATTTATAATATACAGGTACATGATTTGAGTTTGTATAATATTCACGGTCTGTAATGCCATCGATTACACCAAACTCTTTCCTGTCATATTTAGTGAAACGACCAGAAAGGCCTTCAGCCGGAGTTGCAAGAATACTGTAATTATGCTGATAGAGTTCAGAGTAATCATTCGTGCAATCACGCATGAAAGTAATAATCTTAACTCCTAAGTCCTGAGCTTCATCACTTTCTCCATGATGCTTGCCTACAAGAGCTTTCAGACACTCAGCCAATCCAATAAATCCGATACCAAGAGTACCTTGATTGATTACCTTTTCTATTGTTTCATCAGGATTCAACTTATCACAATCTATCCATAGTTTTGTCATCAGCAAAGGGAATTGCTTAACAAAAGCTGTCTTCTGAAACTGAAAACGCTCATCAAGTTGCTTTGCTGTAATATCAAGGATATTTTTCAACTTGTCAAAGAATACATTTATACGCTCATTCTTATCCTCAATACCCATACATTCTATAGCCAACTTCACGATATTAACAGTAGTGAAACTCAAGTTTCCGCGAGCAATACTAGTCTTAGGTCCGAAACGGTTTTCAAACACACGTGTACGGCATCCCATAGTTGCAATTTCCCATTTATAACGTTCAGGATCATCTGCATTCCACTTATCATTCTGATTAAATGTAGCATCTAAATTCAGAAAGTTAGGGAAGAAACGACGTGCAGTAACCTTGCAAGCCAATTTATAAATATCATAATTTCTATCTTCCGGCAGATAGTTTACACCACGTTTTTTCTTCCAGATCTGTATCGGGAATATTGCTGTCTCGCCATTACCAACTCCCTCATAAGTAGACTTCAGTAATTCGCGCATTACACAACGACCTTCAGCAGACGTATCTGTGCCATAATTTATTGATGAAAACACTACCTGATTTCCACCACGACTGTGAATGGTATTCATATTATGGATGAATGCCTCCATAGCCTGATGCACACGATTTGCAGTTTTGTTGATTGCATGCTGACACAAACGCTCATCACCTTCAAGTCCATCAAGATTCTTCTCAGTGTAATCCTCAATATCCTTATTATACAATTTGGACAAATCCTTGCCAGTAAGTTTTTCAAGATTCTTAACCTCCTCTATATACGAAGACCTTACATAAGGAGCAAGATAAAAATCAAAAGCAGGAATAGCCTGTCCTCCATGCATTTCATTCTGACATGTTTCAAGAGATATACAGGCAAGCACAGCAGCAGTTTCAATGCGCTTTGCTGGACGTGAAGAACCATGACCTGCAACAAATCCATGTTCAAGAATATTGTCCAAAGGATGCTGAACACAAGTAAGACTCTTTGTCGGATAATAATCTTTATCGTGAATATGTATATAATTATACTTTACAGCATCTCTTACATCCTCAGACAACAAATAATCATCAACAAAAGGTTTTGTCGTTTCTGAAGCAAATTTCATCATCATTCCAGCTGGAGTATCAGCATTCATGTTTGCATTTTCGCGTGTTACCTCGTTATTCTTGATGTTGACAATTTCCATAAACACATCACGAGTTTTCGCTTTTCTTGCAATACTGCGCTGATTACGATAAGCTATATATCTCTGTGCTACATCCTTACGCGCACTCTTCATAAGTTCCAGTTCCACAGAATCCTGTATATTTTCAACAGTCATCTGGTCATTTCCCTTAAAAGATATGTGATCAGTGATTTTCTGTATTAATTCATCGTCTTCACCCTTTTCTGTGTGAAGCATTGCCTTGCGGATAGCAGCCATAATCTTTTGCTCATTAAAGCCTACTACTCTTCCGTCTCTTTTTACTACTGTCTGTATCATTATTAACGAGTGATTAAATCATTTAAATATTCTTCTACAAAGATAGTAATTATATTATAAAGTTATTCTTTTTTGACAACTTTTTGCGTGTTAATAAATGTCAAGTTGTTATTAATCAATAACTTACAAAATAAAAAAGAAAACTTCGAGAAATTCCAAGTCGTTTTAAGTTTTCTTTTCTGATAATTTTCATAACTATTTAATAACTAACATTTTACGCTTTCGCATTCACTATTTAACTATTTTTATAATACCAGAGGTAACAATTGTTACCAGTATATCAAAATAATAGTATTACCTTTGCACGCGAATTAAGATTAATTAATATTATATTTAACCCACGCTATTATGAGAACAGAATGGAGAGGTTTTAAAGGTAACAAATGGAAATCTGAAATAGATGTACGAGATTTTATTCAGAACAACTACACAAGCTACGACGGTGACGAGAGTTTTCTTGCTAAGCCAACAAAGGCAACAGAAGAACTCTGGGGTATACTCAAAAATCTACAAAAAGAAGAAAGAGCCAAAGGAGGCGTACTTGACATGGAAACAGAAATTGTTTCAAGTCTTACTGCTTATGGATCTGCTTACATTGGAGAAAATACTAAAGAACTAGAAAAGATAGTTGGTTTGCAAACAGACAAACCATTAAAGCGAGCATTCATGCCTTATGGTGGTATCAAAATGGCTGAGCAAGCTTGCACCACTTATGGATACCAACCTGCTGACAAATTTCACGAAGTATTCACTAATTACGTAAAAACTCACAACGAAGGAGTTTTTGACGCATATACAACTGAAATGAAGCACGTACGCCACAATCACATCCTTACAGGTCTTCCAGACACTTACGGACGTGGTCGTATAGTAGGTGACTATCGTCGCGTTGCTCTTTACGGTATAGACTTCCTTATACAGGAAAAGAAAAACGACCTAGAGAACATGGGCGACCGCGAAATGATTGACGATGTAATTCGTCTTCGCGAAGAAGTTTCAATGCAGATTAAGGCTCTCAAAGGACTTAAAGAAATGGCTGCTAGCTACGGCTTCGACATTTCTATACCTGCTTCAAATGCACGCGAGGCTGTACAGTGGTTGTATTTCGGTTATCTTGGAGCTGTAAAGACTCAGAACGGAGCTGCAATGTCTGTAGGTAGAGTTTCTACTTTCCTTGACATCTATATGACTCGCGACATCAACGAAGGCAACCTTACTGAAGATGACGCACAGGAACTTATTGACCATTTGGTTATGAAGTTCAGAATGGTAAAGTTTGCACGTATTCCTTCATACAATCAGCTATTCAGCGGTGACCCAGTTTGGGCTACTCTTGAGGTTGGTGGTATAGGTCAGGACGGTCGTTCTATGGTTACAAAGAGTGATTTCCGCTTCTTGCATACACTTGAGAACATGGGACCTTCACCAGAACCAAACCTCACTGTATTGTACAGCAAGCGTCTTCCTAACGGATTCAAGAGATATGCCGCAATGATATCAGTCGCTACTAGTTCTATACAATATGAGAACGATGACATCATGCGTCCTATTTGGGGTGACGACTATTCTATATGCTGTTGCGTAAGTGCAACACAGACAGGTAAAGAAATGCAGTTCTTCGGAGCACGTGCAAATCTTGCCAAGGCACTTCTTTATGCCATCAACGGTGGTGTAGATGCCAAGTCACGCGAGCAATGCGGTCCTGCATTCCGCCCTATCACTGGCGACGAAGTTACATACGATGAGTTTGCACCTCGCTTTGATGCAATGATGGACTGGTTGGCTAGCGTATATGTAAAGACGTTGAATCTTATTCATTATATGCACGACAAGTACTTCTACGAAGCAGAGGAAATGGCTCTCATCGATACAGATGTACGCCGTACATTTGCTACAGGTATTGCTGGTTTCAGCCATGTTGTTGATTCTATCTGTGCCATCAAGTACGCTAAAGTTAATATCGTTCGTGACGAGACTGGATTCCCTGTCGAATTTAAGACTGTTGGCGACTTCCCACGTTATGGTAACGACGATGAGCGTGCAGACGATATCGCCGTATGGTTGCTCAAGACATTCATGAATAAGATTAAGAAATGTCACACATACCGTAATTCAGAGCCTACAACAAGTATCCTTACCATTACTTCAAATGTAGTATATGGTAAATACACTGGTGCTATGCCTGACGGTCGTGCTGCTGGTACACCACTAGCTCCAGGTGCAAATCCTTCTTACGGAGCTGAGAAAAACGGTCTGTTGGCATCTTTGAACTCTGTTGCAAAACTTCCTTATGAATATGCCCTTGACGGTATTTCAAATACACAGACAATAAATCCTGGTGCTCTAGGACATGATGATGAAGAACGTGCCAACACATTGGTAAATGTAATGGACGGTTATTTCAGTCAGGGTGCACACCATCTTAATGTCAACGTATTCGGCATTGATAAACTTAAAGATGCTATGGAGCATCCTGAAAAGGAAGAATATCAGAACTTCACAATCCGTGTAAGTGGATATGCAGTTAAGTTTATTGACCTTACACGCGAACAACAGTTAGATGTTATCGCACGTCAGGCTCACGAGACTCTTTAAATATGACAAAAGCAAACGTTCACTCAATAGAATCCTTCGGCTCGGTTGACGGGCCGGGGGTTCGTTTTATCATCTTTTTGCAGGGATGTCCTATGAGATGCCAGTTCTGCCACAATCCTGATACTTGGGAAATTGGTAAAGGACAGGAATTATCTGCTGACGAACTTCTTGAAAAGGCCGAAAGATATAAGTCATATTGGGGTGACGAGGGAGGCATTACTGTAAGCGGCGGTGAAGCATTGCTTCAAATAGACTTTCTAATTGAACTTTTCAGTAAAGCTAAACTAAGAGGCATCAACACATGTCTTGACACGTCGGCACAGCCTTTCACAAGAAATGAGCCATATTTCAGCAAGTTTGAGAAGCTGATGAAATACACTGATACGATATTGCTTGACATCAAGCATATCAACGACAGTGAGCACCGTAAACTAACGCATCATGGCAACAGTAATATTCTTGACTGCGCTAAATATCTTAGTGATACAGGCAAGAAAGTATGGATTCGCCACGTATTGATTCCAGGTATCACCGATAAAGAAGAATACCTGACACAGCTAAATGACTTTATCAAGACATTGAAAAACGTTGAACGTGTTGAGATTCTACCCTATCATACTCTAGGAACTTTTAAATACGAAAAATTAAACATTGCATACCCATTGAAAGGCGTTGAATCTCCTTCTAAAGAAAGTATAGACAGAGCCAACGCAATTCTAATGAAAGGACTAGAACTATAGTATATGAAGTATTTATTAATATCTGACATTCATGGTTCACTTCCTAAATTAAAGGAAGCACTGAAACTATTCGATTCAGAGCATTGCGATATGATGTGCATAATGGGCGATATATTGAATTATGGTCCAAGAAACGAAATACCCGAAGGAATAGACCCTAAGGGCATTGCTGAATGTCTTAACGCCATGACAGACAAGATTATCGCCATAAGAGGCAACTGTGATTCAGAAGTAGACCAGATGCTACTTGATTTTCCTATTATGAGCGACTATACGATGATTGTAGATGAAGGTCATAAATTATTTCTCACCCACGGACACATATACAATAAGGAAAACTTGCCAAAAGGAAACTTTGACGCCATTATATATGGTCACACACACCTATGGGAGCTTTGTAAGATTGGTGGCACTACGATTTGTAACACTGGTTCGATAACATTCCCCAAAGGAGGCAACTCGCCTACTCTTGCCATATACGAAAATGGAACAATAAAAATATTCCATTTAAATGGCAAACTTATAAAGCAGCTTGCGATCTAAATGGAATATCAAATAGCATTAAAGGATATTTATTTACATTAACTATCCTTTTAAAGCTATATTATAATTGTAATATTTTGAATTTCCAGTAATATCCTTTATCACTTTTATAAAAGGAGGGAAATTAACATCTTCATGCGCTGCAATACCTTTGGTTTCAAGAATCATCAAATTCTTCACAGGCTTGAAATAATTATCAAGTTCAAAATACTGTCCCTTCCAAATAAAACTCTTTCTCACCTTACTTATTGTGTTTCTGTAAGGATCAGCCTGTTGTAACAGTGACACATAAAGGTTATTGTTTATCGGACGTTCAGTCTCTAACTTTTCTGTGTCAGAGATTCTCCTCTTGGTTGTATGCACATAAACATACTTTCCCTGCCATCCACGACGGCGCAAGCGAACTTCGCATCCTGGTTCAGCAACAAGGTAAGTCTGTGTAATCTCGCTCTCTATAACTCCAGGTATTTCGCCAGTCAATTCCACAATATACTTTCTTTCCTCAACAATAGGCTGCGGAATGCCAAGTACATTTGATATTTCATTCAGCACACGATGCAGCTTGTTATTAAAATCCTCATGATTGTTTATCACGCGCAAATGCGGATGTCCTGTCCATGCGTTAATAACCTTTTTGTCAAGCTCACGAGCTAACGTAAGTCCTTCAGTGCGCTGTTTGTTATTAGTTGTTGTGTAATACTTTTCAGCTCCATCGGCAGCAGAGACCAAATGCAGCACCGCATCATAGCGGTGATCTCTCAACATACTAGTACTTGTGCCAACAGAAGCGGTTATTTTCTCCCACATTTCTGGTTTCATGTAGGCTGAAATATCCATAGCCCCACGATCACAAATAATCATTGATGGTTCAGTGCACTGTTCTGCAATGAGCTGGAATTTATCTTCCAGATCAAGCTGAACTTCCAGAGTGGCTTTCTCGCCCTCGTAAAAGAAATCTTTATTGTCAGTAAGATAGTCCATTCCAGACTGACTAAACATTGTAGGCACCTCAGGAATAGTGAATACCTTATATCCCAAACTAGAGAAATGCTCTATAGCCTTCACCAATGCAGTAGTCTTGCCAGCGCAAGGTCCACCTGTAAGAACTATTTTCTTAATATCTTTCATACTTGTTTTATTGAGTACAATTGAGCAAGCAAAGGTACTCTAAAAATCCCGATTACACAAAATTTTTTATGCTGTTTTGCGTTGACGCCCCTTCACAGCAAGTTCTCTCAATAATTCAGGATGATTTCTGATATATTGCATTTTATATTGACGTGGAGTCATTCCGCGCAAGCGATAAAAAGCCACATAAAAGCTCTGACGATTTGAGAATCCAACCATTTCGCTGATATCTTCTACTCTCATCTTGGTGTATCTGCGGTCTGTTAGCATTGTCATAGCCTCATTAACACGATAATAATTCACCAATTCGCAATAACTCATATAGAAACGTTCAGCGCATACCGCAGAAATATATCTTACGTTAGTACCTAAATCCGCAGCCAATTTCTTTGCGCTATAATCTTTGTCCTTATACTTTTCCTCAAGGATAATTTTCACACGAATTTTCTCCTGTAATTCATCTTTCACACTAGGATTCATAAAACTACGATAATTTGCTCTTTTCTCCGACTTTTCCTTAATATTGTATTTCGCCATCTCACTTTATATATATATACATTCAAATTGTTATTCTGACATCCACTGCGACTATTCCAGCCACTTAATAAATTTAAAAGCGATGCAAAATTACTAAAAGATTGTCAGACAAAGAAAGATTAAAGACACTATTATTAAAAAAAAACAAAAAAATAGTAAGCCTTTGTACTCACATGCTAATTTGCTGCTTTAGCAGGCTAAAAGCCTGTCATGATGACATACAAAACGAAGCTACGGCATCTCTCGCAAAGCCTATAAACATTAGACATAACGAAACGTAGTTTGCATGATTTAGCTACGTCAAGCAACATTCTAGCTAAGTCGACTTGTGTCGTTATAAGGATGGAATGTATTTCATGAGTGAATTTGTCAAAGAACTGTTGGCTGTATCTGAGGAACTGAGGATGTGAAGATAGATACAGTAAACGAAAACAGAATATTCAAGCTTGTTTAAATGTTCTGCCGAATTCCGCTGAATTCTCGGCAAAGATACTTCAAGATTTTTATTCATGCAATGAAATCAAGTTTGAGCCGTTAGCCAAAGTTTTAATTACTAGTGCTACACAGTATAAACACACGCACACACGCACACTCTGGATTTTTCAGAAAAACAAGCGTCAAAGTGTCTATCATTTGATGATCAACTTATTAGCACTATTTTTGGGTAAAATTAAGTATCAGTTATTTGTCGGTAAAATATAGGTAATAATTTTTATCGTATTGAATTGCCTTTTACGAAGTATTTCGATGCGTTTTACGAAGAAATGCATTGCGTTTTACGAAGCATTAGGAGGTAAAACGTCGTAAAACGCAATGCATTTCTATATGGAACTAGTTGCGTTTCTATATAGAAACGCATTAAAAAATCGATATTTTACCATCACACACCGTCACTTTATATCAGTCAAATTGGTCGATAAAATATTGATATTCATTAAGTTGACACATCGACACTTATATTTTCAAAACTTATAAGTGCGCGCGTGTATGTGCGTACATTATATATACAGAAATAGATAACGTAGCTCATCGAAGCTAAATAAACCTAGCTACGTATTATCAAGCCCTTTGTTTATAGGTTTTACAAGACTGCCATAGCTCCGTAGCTAAAAAACGCCCCAAAACACTGAGAAGACAGCCTAAATGTACAAAATTCAAATCGTCACAGAGAGATCCTGATTCTAAACTTTTATTTTATAATACATCACACTAAATGTTAATCATTTTAAGTAGACACTTTATGATAAATTATATTATAAATATCTTGTCGTTTCAAAAAAGTTATATAACTTTGTCATTTAACAAATAAACAAATACATATATGGCACTATTAGATAATTTAAAATGGAGATATGCAACTAAGGCATATGACTCTACAAAGAAAGTAGATCAAACGGATATTGACAAAATCATAGAAGCTGCACGTTTGGCTCCTACCTCTTCAGGTTTGCAGCAATTTAGAGTAATTGATATTAGCGATCAGGAACTGAAAGAAAAAATAGTTCCCATTGCTATGGATCAACATAATATAGCTCAATGCTCTCATCTTTTGGTTTTTGTTGCCTGGGATAAGTACACCGAAGAAAGGATAGATAATATCTACAATTATATCACAGACCAAAGAGGATTGCCAAGAGGTAGGTTTAATTCTTATACCAATAAACTCAAAGCTCTATATCTTAAACAGACTTCTGAAGAGAATTTTACACATACAGCCAGACAGGCTTACATTGGTTTGGGAATAGCTTTAGCACAGGCAGCTGAGTTGAAAGTAGACAGCACTCCAATGGAAGGTTTTGATAATGATGCTTTGGATGAACTCTTGGATCTGAGATCTAAAGGACTAAGAAGTGTTGTATTAATGGCTATTGGCTATAGAGATACCGCAAATGACTGGCTGGCAAGCATGAAGAAAGTCAGAGTGCCAAAAGAAAATTTCGATATAGAATGCAAGTAGATTCTTTTTGATATATTTCAAACATTGTGGTGATGTAAAAGTGTCACAAATATATTCGCTAAAGAGATTTATCTTTGATAAGATACACTATTTATAGGGATGCGCCACTTCATTAAAGGCACATCCCTATAATTTTTATTACTCCAATAGCATCTTCAAAGAATAAATCAGTGTATCTTTTTATAAATCAGTAATTTACTACCCTTATCCTTGATAGATTAATGTAGCATTTGTATTATAATTGTTCAGGTGAGTTTACATATCTATTTTAAATCGAAAAACTGTTAAAAACATCTAATTATGTAATGATTTTAAATAAGATATGTGTTTTATATATATCTTTGACCGAAGTGATTTCACCCTAGGCAACAAAATGAGTTGCCAGATGTGATGACGATCAATTTCAAAATTGTTAATAACAATAATATAAATAAATTAGGAGGAAGTTTATGTTGAATAAAGAAATTGAAAAAGCTCTTAATGAGCAAGTCAATGTTGAGATGTGGTCAGCTTATTTATACTTATCAATGGCTGCATATTGTTATTCCATTCGCTACACAGGTATGGGTAGTTGGTTTGAAGTACAGTTTAAGGAAGAACAGGATCATGCTAAAATTTTGTTCAACTATATTATCCGTCGTGATGGCAGAGTTGAACTAGAAGGCTTAGATGCTGTTCCTAAAGAATGGAAATCTTTGCATGAACTCTTTGAGAGTACTTTAAAACATGAGCAGGAAATTACGGCAAAAATCAATAACCTAGTATCTTTAGCGAAGGCTAATAATGATTATGCTACAGAAAGTCTTCTACAATGGTTTATTGACGAGCAAGTTGAAGAAGAAGACAATGCAAGGGATATTATTGATAAACTGGATATGATTAAAGATAATGGTTTCGGTATTTATATGATCGATAAAGAACTTGCTACAAGAGCCTACACACTAGCTGCTCCATTAGCAAACTCCGTTTTATAGAAATATAAAACGCTTTTGAAGAATTCAATGATACTTTTCTTTTATCCCAATAAAAGAAGTTAAACAATATACTAGGTCTTGATTCCAAAAAGAAATGAGGCTTAGTATTTTTTTGTGATACACATTGTAATTGGTGTTTTCTTTTTTTTCTTTATCGTTGCAACTCTAATTGATGAAATTACCCAACATAAAATCAATTATATTATAAACAGCATAAGCACAAAAAAAGCTAAGTAGTAAAACTACTTAGCTTTCTGGGTGGGCGGTGGGGTTCGAACCCACGACATTCAGAACCACAATCTGACGCTCTAACCAACTGAACTACGTCCACCATTTTAAAAGTACTTCGCTATTGTTGTTTAGCGGGTGCAAAGGTAAGAGAAAAAAATGTTATTGCCAAATTTTTCTCTTACTTTTTTACAATTTTATTTAGCAGGTCCAACAGGTGCTTGTGGAGCTGTCTTCTGTGCACCAGCAGGTGCTGCTTGTTGACTGGCACCAAAGCCTTGTGTATTTGTTGGATTTGTTGTCTGATTTTTAGTTGCGCTGTTTTCCATAACGCTTTGCTCTGTTGTTGCTTGTGGTGCTACATAAGCACATGCTACACTAAGTACAACCATTGCAATGGCCAAAGCCCATGTCGCTTTTTCTACAACATCTGTAGTTTTGCGGACACCCATAATGGCATTAGAAGATGAAAAGTTTGATGCCAAACCACCACCTTTAGATTCTTGGATAAGTACTACAAGCACCATGAATATAGCTGCAAGTACTATCAAACTTACGAATAATGTGTAAATCATTTCCTTATTTTTTATTTTTATTATTTATTATCAATTTCTCTAAGAAACGTATTTGGTCTGCAAAGTAAGCATTTTTTTTTGGAATATTCAAATTTAAACGCTTAATTATTTCCAAAGCCTTCTCGTAACGACCTTGTTTTATATAAATTCTTGCTAATGTTTCCGTGAAATAACATTCATCGCCTTCCCTTTCCTCGTCCTGTTTTTCTGTTTCTTTATGAGCTGTATTATCAGAAGTTTCCAAGTTATATGCTTGATAGTCTTCAGATAAGTTTGCCTCTTCCTTTAGGTTGAAACCTCCGTCTTCAATAAAACTATTGATAAGGTCGGTAGTTCTGTCGGCATTTGAACAGTCTGTACTAATAACCTTAACGCCATTTTCAGCAACCGTTTCTGGTTTTTTGTCTTCATCTTCAATCTCAAGAAGGTATGAAACATAGTCTATGGCTGCATCTGCAAGTGTAGGCTTTCTCTTCTCCTTTGGACTTTCTGAATCCGAGTCTTTTGGAATAGAACCCAAGAAGCTATCTATGAGGGTAGTTGTGCGATCGCCATTATCTCTCTCGTCTTCTTTTGCTTTAGCCTCCAACCTTTGCTCATTCCTATATTTATAATGTGCAGCCTCAATCATATTGAAAATCACACGGCGATCACTGATACATATTGCTGTGCGTCTCAACTCTTCGTCGAAAGACGGATCATGCAGTATATACAGATTTTGCAATAATAGGATGCGTGCTGTCTGATAGTATGGATGGAGCGCGATAAGACTTCGGAGATCATAAAGGGTCTCCTTGTCCATATATTCTGGATGTTGTATAAAGCGTTTTAGGTCCATAGATTACCAATTGGCTACTGTTGCATTAAATATCTGATCTGAAAGGTCTTTCACCATTTGGGTTACAAGCTCTTCCTGAACAGAGTTAAGATTTTTTGTCGTTTCGTATGTTGATGTAGCAGTAAACTGCTTTTCAAAATCATTGCTATGATTTGCGTTATTAGTGAATCTCACGTTTACAGTCATAGATAATTCTGTCTGTGCAGAGTAACCTTGACTAGATACGGATTTGTTTCTTTGGGCGTATTGTGTTATCTCACCTTCTATCTTCATATCACCGTTACGCTTTACTTGAGAAAGATGAGTATGGTTGGCAAATTGGTCTTTTAGAGTATTGTTGAAAAGTGGTGCCATTGGTCCCCATACATAACTTGAACGTATTGGGAAATCAGATATCTGGATTGTCTTAGTCTTGGTGTAGTCAATAACTCCACCGTTGAATTTATAGCTAATTTTGCATGATGACAACAACATGGTAATAATGCAGACAGATAGCAACATAGTTATGTGCGATCTTTCAGATACCATATTCTTCAATTTACTATATATAATATTTCTTTTCATTTCTTTCAGCGAATTCACTGTTTCTAATAAGGTTTACAAGTTCGGAATACTATTCCTTATCAAGTCCGTATTGTTTTATTCTTCTATAAAGTGTGCGGTCTGAAATACCGAGTTCCTGAGCAGCTTTCTTTCTATTGCCTCCGTTACGTTCCAGTGCTTTTTCTACCATTTGGCGTCCAAGATCATTTAGATTGAGGCTTGCTGTATCATTAATTTCTTCAGCAATGGCATCATAGGCGGCAGAAGCACTTTCCAAATTAGGATTCAATATAGAGTATTGCTGTGCATCATCTGGTGCCACTATAGGCTGTGGCTCTGCAGCTACAGGAAATTGTCTTCCTTGAAAGCCTTGAGCACCCGACAAAGCACGCTCTTCATCCAACTGCTTTCGCAGACTGTTCATATCACGTCTAAGGTCACTTACGTTTCCACGTAGTTCATATAGTATCTTATATAGAATCTCACGTTCTGTCTCGTAAGAATGCTCACCTGGTTTATTTATTGTAGCTAGCTGTGTGCTTTCTGCATCCTGCGGAATAAACTGCAATAACTGCTGTGCACTTATATCACGCTGTTCACTCAACACAGACATCTGCTCTGTGATATTCTTCAGTTGGCGTACGTTTCCCGGCCACTTATATTTAAGCAATATCTCTTTTGCGTCTTCGTCAAGCACGATCTTAGGCAAATGATATTTGTCAGCCATCTGCATAGCGAAGAGGCGGAAAAGTAGTATGATATCGTTACCACGGTCACGCAATGGCGGAACCTGTATTGGAATCGTGTTCAAACGATAGTATAAGTCTTCACGAAAGCGACCTTCACTTATCGCTTTCTGCATATTGACATTAGTAGCAGCAACTATGCGCACATCAGTCTTAAGAATCTTTTGTCCACCTACACGAATATACTCTCCTGTTTCGAGCACACGTAAAAGGCGTGCCTGTGTTGCAAGTGGCAACTCTCCTACTTCATCAAGAAATATAGTACCCTTATTGGCGGTTCCGAAATAACCATCACTTTCACCTATTGCGCCAGTAAAAGATCCTTTCTCGTGTCCAAACAGTTCACTGTCAATAGTACCTTCAGGTATTGAACCACAGTTGATAGCGAAATATTTCTCTCTTCGGCGTGGAGAATTGTCATGGATGACTCGTGGAATGATTTCCTTTCCGACACCACTTTCTCCTACAATAAGCACAGAAAGGTCTGTAGGTGACACCTGAAGGGCGACATCTAAAGCTCTGTTAAGTGCATCACAGTTACCTACGATGTTATAGCGCTGTTTTATTTTTTGTAGTTCTGATGTATTCATTGGATGACAAAATTACATAATTTATTCTTAAACACTGCAATTTTGGCAGATTTTTATGAGTCTTTAGGCTTTGTATTATCCAATTTTATCAACAGGAGTCCTATACAAGTCCAAACAAGCTCACGCAAACGTACTAGCAGTGCGACGAATATACCAGCACCAGCTGATATTCCAAGTCCAGCTGTTGCCATGAGGAATCCACCCTCACGTCCTCCCAATTGAAGAGGGATGAAAAACAGAAGGTTAGCAAACAAACTGGTAAAAGCCAATATCATAACACATTGTAAAAAGCTTACATCTGGCATTATCACTAGAAGAATAAAGAACACCTCCAATGCAGAAGATACCCTAGAGGAAAGTTCTAATAATACAGCCGAAAAGAATGTCTTTGGGTTCTGTGCGTGCAATGCTGCTATTTGTTGGTCTATAGTGTCAAGTTGTTCCTTGTGACTTTCCACAAATTTCTGTGCCCATTTCTTTATTAATGGAATATGTTTTATGAAATTCATCACACGGTTTGCAAGTCCCTTGCGGTAACCAGACAAAAAGAACCATATTCCCAATAGACAGAAAGATCCTATCACTGTGAGAAGTATAGCCATTAATAGTGTTACTTTTTGTGTGAAGATAAAAAGAAATATCGAGAGGAACCAGAACAAGAAGTGACAGAATACATGTGTCATAGAAAACAAGATGACAGACGAAGAGGCTCTTTCTGTGCCTATCTTTGGCACAAGAGACATTATTCTGTATGGTACTCCACCCATAAGTCCACCAGGAGTTGCATAGTTCAACGCAAATGCTGAAATAGTTATCTTATATAACCAACTAAAACGGATGCGCTCGTGCTCAGGTTTTGCTTCTTGCGAATTTATTATCAGATACCATGATGAGGTATTAATAAAATAAAGAAAGAACCACAGAGTAAGAACAGCAAGAAACCAATATCCGGCATGACACAGTCCGTTCCACACTTGGTGGAAATCAAGCTGCGTAACCATTATCAAGAGAACGATAAAACCGAATATGAAAAATATGTTTTGATATTTCTTTTTCATCTATTTTCTCTTTTCTTTGGAATTGAAAATCTTATTTTATCTCCATCATCATGCTTCTCATGATAAAGCTTCTGAAGCGGGTTGTGCATAGGATCATCATAATTCGCACGATTGCGGAATATGTCTATAGCAGTATATATTGAGTTACGGAAAGCAGCCTCGTCAGCTACACCTTTTCCCGCAATGTCAAATTCTGTTCCGCAGTCTGGAGTTACAGTAACGATTTTAAGTCCTGCATCGAACTTCACAATGCCTTCTGTAGTTATCGCCTTAAAAGCTGGGATTCCTTGGTCATAGTACATCGCTATAACTCCATCGAAATCTCCATAATATCCATTTCCGAAGAATGTCTCTGATGAATAAGGACCGAAAGTCTGTATACCAGCTTCTGCAAGCTCGTCTATAGCAGGAATTAAAATTTCATTTTCCTCTTTGCTTAGTTGTCCAGGATTAAGAGATAGTATTGCTACACGAGGAGAAGACACATTGAAATCTCTGCATATTGACATGAATAGCTTTGTGGCTTTATCCTTAATTGAATCCTTGCTTATAGATTCAGGCACATCCTTGATAGATACGCCTTCTGTGGCTACAACCATTCGCATTGTGTCGTTGAGATATACAGACATTGACTTTTCGCCATCTCCCAAACATGTCTCAATATATTTGCTTATGCCATTGAAATTATAGCCCTCTACATTAATATTGCTATTGTTTACAGGACAGTTTACAAGAACATCGTATGCACCATCACGAAAATCAGTCATGGCACGGTCTAGAGCCTTTATAGCAGCATATCCACTTTCTTCTGTTGGAGTGCCAAGTTCAACCTTTATGTCATCATCATAACATGTCAACAGGTTTACTCGTCCGTCAACAGCTTCGCTAGCATCATTAATGATACTGAAATTAGCTTGAATATCAAGTGCTTTTCTATGATAAGCTGCTATTTTTGGAGAACCGTATATAATTGGAGTGCATAGTTCCAATATTTCGGGTTCAGCAAAGGTTTTAAAAATAAGTTCATATCCGATACCGTTGGTATCTCCATGTGTAATAGCCACACGATTTTTTTTATTTTCCATTGTTTTTTATTTAAAGAACCCAATACAGTCTTAAACTTATTGAGTAGATTTGTCTTGTCTTTGATTTAAGGAGTTAATATGGAATATTCGCATAGATATTCCTATACTTTATCTTTTGTATTTCCGTCCTTTTTTGATGTGGATAACAGACCACAAGCCGCAAATATGTCTTGACCACGACTGGAACGTATTGTTGTAAACAATCCATGTTTTGTGAGATAATCACGAAATTCCTCCATCTTTTTCACATCAGCGCTATGCAACGGACTGTTAGGAATCTTATGAAATTTGATCAAGTTTATACGGCAATTAAGATCTTTCAGCAACTTAACTATTTCACGTGCATGAGTTGTTGAGTCGTTAACGCCTCCAAAAACGATATACTCAAAAGATAGACGACGCTGATGACTGAAATCGTAGTTCTTCAAAAGTTCTACTATTTCCTCAATGCCCATACCCTTTTGGGCTGGCATCAACTCAGCACGCTGTTCAGGAATAGCCGTATGCAGACTTATAGCCAAATTGCATTCGCTTTCCTCAATAAATCTCTGCAACTTGTTTTTCACACCAACACTGCTTACTGTTATTCTCTTTGGACTCCAAGCCCAACCATAATCAGCAGTAAGTATTTCTGTAGCACGCAGCACATTATCAAGATTATCCATAGGCTCTCCTTGTCCCATGAATACAATATTCGTGAGTTTGTCAGACTCTGGCAATGAATAAATTTGATTAAGTATATCTTTTGCGTCAAGACTGCCTTCAAATCCCTGCTTACCGGTTTGGCAGAACAGGCAGTTCATCTTGCAGCCAACCTGTGACGAGACACATAGTGTAGCTCTGTCCTTTTCAGGAATATAAACAGTTTCAACAAACTTTCCATTTTCTGTAGGAAAAAGGTATTTTATCGTTCCGTCTTTAGAGTGCTGTGCATCAGTAGGTTTAGCACATCCAACAGTATATTTTTTTTCGAGTTTTACTCGGTTACCTTTAGATATATTTGTCATCTCGTCAATAGACTTTACATGATGCTCATATATCCATTTAGCCATTTGCCCACCAGTGAAGGCTGGCATACCAATTTCTTTAGCGACAGCCTTAAGTTCTGTTAAGGTCATGCCCAGAAGTGATCTTTTTAAAGAATTCATAGTGCAAAGATAGTGTAAACGACTGGAAAAGCAAAATAAAACAAAGTTTTTTATTTATATTCAGATGGCAACCTATCTATCCAAAGATAGACGTTTTTAAAAAAAACTTATTGAAATAGATCATAAATGTAATATAATTGTTATCTTTGTGGTCAAAATTAATATCATTTATGAGAGGAAAAATAGATTGCTTCCTGCCTTGTGAAGACATAAAAAACATAGATAAAACGCTATCTGTGCTTAGGCAAAGCAAGACCGTACAACATATTAACTTATTGGTTGACAGTAGCTTCAGATTAAACAACGCCCCAGAAGATTGCGCTCTTATCGCAATCGACAATATAGTTTCAACAAAGACTATTTTGGATATTGAGGAGAATACGGATACTGATTATGTAATGCTATATCTAAAAACCACTCCTGTATCTTTCGGACCGTTTGCATTAGACCGAATGTTGCATGTCGCTGCTGATACAGATGCAGCTATGGTTTATAGCGATTATTATTCGGTTGTTGACGGAAAGACTGAGAAACATCCTGTTATTGATTATCAGATTGGTAGCGTGAGAGATGATTTTGATTTCGGTTCTATGCTACTTGTCAAGGCAGACTTATTACATGAATACGCAAACAGTATTTCTGGAAATGAGAAGGCTTACTACAAGTATGCCGGACTTTATGATTTCAGACTTTTTCTGAGTCGTAAAGGAGATTTGTTCCATATCAATGAATTTCTATATACCGAGTTAGAACTTGATACACGAAAAAGTGGAGAGAAGCAATTTGATTACGTCAATCCACGCAATCGTGAGGTACAGATTGAAATGGAAAAGGCTGTAACAGCACATCTTACGGCAATAGGCTCATTGATTGATACTAATTATTACAGAAAACCAGATTTCAAGGAACAGGATTTTGAATACGAGGCTTCTGTTGTTATCCCTGTATTCAACCGCGAGAAAACGATTGCTGATGCTGTAAATAGCGCTTTAGAACAGAAAACCAGTTTCAAGTATAATGTAATTGTTGTAAATAACCATAGCACTGACCGTACTGGAGAAATTCTTAACAGTTTGAAAAATGACAAACTTATTGTCATCGAACCTGAAAGAAATGACTTAGGTATTGGTGGTTGTTGGAACATGGCTATTAATGATTACAGATGCGGAAAGTTTGCTATGCAATTGGATAGCGACGATTTATATTCTTCTGCTCGCACATTGCAGTTGATCATTGAAGCCTTCCACAAGCAGAAAGCTGCCATGATCATTGGTGCTTACCGCATGTGTGACTTTGATTTGAATACACTTCCTCCTGGAATGATTGACCACCGTGAGTGGACAGAAGATAACGGATGCAACAATGCATTGAGAATAAACGGACTAGGTGCACCTAGAGCATTTTTCACCCCTTTAGTAAGAGAGATTCAATTCCCTAACACCAGCTATGGTGAAGACTATGCACTTGGGTTGGCTTTCAGCCGCAGATATCGTATAGGAAGAATATATGATGAGCTATATCTATGTCGTCGATGGGGAGGAAACAGTGATGCAGCACTGAGTATTGAAAAGATTAATGCAAACAATTTGTATAAAGACCGTTTGCGCACGATGGAAATCAAGGCACGTCAGCAAATGCTTGCAGGAAAGACAGATATCATTGTAGACAGCAGTTTGCAGCGTTTCTTCAGTCGTCAGTTGGAAGTATGGAATGACGTAAGTACCCGTTATCGCGATTTGCATAACGTACAGCTCAAACAGATTGGTGATATAAAGGTTCAGTTCAATCCTGGAAGAATTGTAAGTACTGGAGCTAAGGTTGATTCAAAGACCTTGGAAAAGCGACCATGCTTTCTTTGTGATTCCAACCGCCCTAAAGAGCAGATGGCTAAGAGCATTGACGATAAGTTTGCATTGCTAGTAAACCCATTCCCTATCCTGCCTACTCATTTCACTATACCTGCAAAGAGACATCAATTGCAGAGCATCAAGAAGAACTATGGTGAAATTTATAAGATATTATCTAGATTTGATGACATCATCGTGTTCTACAATGGTCCTAAATGTGGTGCAAGTGCACCTGACCATCTGCATTTTCAGGCAGGAACAAGCGGCATCATACCGTTGCAGACTGAATGGCAGAGATTGAGCCGAAATATGGAAAAAGTAGTTTCTCTCAATGATGATGAAGGCATATATATTCTGACAGATTTCGTTGTACCGGCAATTGTTATCAAGAGCCGCAACTGTGAAAACGACAGCAATCTGTTCAGACGTGTATATAATGCAATGCCATTGCATGAAGGAGACACAGAACCAATGATAAATATCATCAGTTGGATAAGTGGTGACGATCATATATCTGTAGTCATACCAAGAGAGAAACATCGTCCTGATTGCTATTCTAGTGAGGGCTATGGACAAATGCTTGTCAGTCCGGGTGCACTTGATATGGCTGGTTTGGTCGTTACTCCACGAGAAGAGGATTTCGTTAAGATTGATGCTCAAAAGGCTTCTGATATCTTGAAGGAATGCGGAGCAAGCGAACAAACGATGAAGGTTATCAAAGATAATCTCTATGTTAAGCTTTCAGAAAGCAAGCATGTTGATTATTATCCAAAACAACCTGACGTAACAGTAGGAATAGTTAGCGGAGAAAAAATAAAGTTCAAACTTAACAAACCTTATCTGGCTAAGGGTGAAGCTGTAGAGGGCGATCAGGAAGTGGAATTCTCTGAAGGGGGAATTCTCTGGAATGGCAATCAATACAGTCAACTGGTTTTCAGTCCACAAAGTCAGGAAGCGTCTTTCTCGCTTTTTGATGTCACGATAGGTGTAAACTTCCATTGGGAGCGTAAGGAAACACAGACATTCCTTGGTTCGCTGAAACTTGTTGTAGAGGCTGATAAGATATGTGCTATCAACGAATTGCCTGTAGAAAGGTATTTGGAGAGTGTTATTTCAAGTGAGATGAGTGCTACTTCAAGTCTTGAATTACTAAAGGCTCATGCCGTTATTTCTCGTAGTTGGCTATTGGCACAGATGAGAAAACGTATGGAACTTAACGAGGGTGGAAACAACTTCTTCTCTTTCATCAAGAAGGATGATGAACTTATCCGTTGGTATGACCGTGAAGATCATACTATATTCGATGTATGTGCTGATGACCATTGCCAGCGTTATCAAGGTATAACGAAGGAAACAAGTAAGCACGTTGCCGAGGCTATACGGCAGACTAAGGGACAGATTCTTGCCAGCGACGGAGAGATTTGCGACGCCCGCTTTTCTAAATGCTGTGGTGGCGAGACTGAAGAGTTCCAGTATTGCTGGGAAAATATAAAGAAACCTTATCTGTTAGCTGTTAGAGACAATAGTTCTGAAACTTCTGCTGATGATTTGACTGTAGAGGCAAATGCTGTGAAATGGATACGTTCTAATCCTGAAAGTTTCTGCAACACCACCGACAAAGAAATCTTGTCACAGGTGCTTCAAGACTACGATTTGGAGACGGCAGACTTCTATCGTTGGAAGGTTAGCTTCACGCAGCAAGAAATATCTACACTTATCGAGGACAAGATGAAACTAGGATTGGGCAAGATTCTTGATCTTATTCCTTTGGAACGTGGCAAGAGCGGACGTATATCTAAATTGAAAATTGTTGGTGAAAACAGAACTTTCACTATAGGAAAAGAACTTGAGATACGCCGCACATTAAGCGAAAGTCATTTGTACAGTTCTGCTTTTGTCGTAGATAAATATGATAACGACGAAAACGGAGTTCCACAGCGAATAGAACTTATTGGTGCTGGCTGGGGACACGGTGTTGGCTTATGCCAGATTGGTGCAGCTGTAATGGGCGAAAAAGGTTATGATTATAATGACATTCTGCTGCATTATTATAAAGGTGCAGAGATTGAAAAACTATATAAATAGAAAATGAAAGAAAGAAATCCTTGGGCTTGGGTGCCGACACTTTATTTTGCTGAAGGCTTGCCATATATCGCTGTAACGGTATTGGCAATAGAGATATATATGCAGCTTGGACTTAGCGACGCAGAGATTACATTCTATACGTCGTGGCTTTACTTGCCATGGGTAATAAAACCATTCTGGAGTCCATTCCTTGATTTGTGCAAGACTAAACGTTGGTGGATAACAACAATGCAGTTGCTTTTAGGATCTGCCTTTGCCGGTGTGGCGTTTACAATTCAGGCAGACTGGTGGTTACAGGGAAGCATTTGCTTCTTCTGGATGTTAGCTTTCTCAAGCGCTACGCATGATGTTGCTGCAGACGGTTTCTATATGATGGGACTTGACCAGCATGAACAGGCATTCTTTGTTGGCATACGAAGCACATTCTATCGATTATCAATGATAGTTGGTAAGGGCGTACTTATCATGTTGGCAGGAGTATTACAGGTAATGTTCCGCTATCAGATCAAGTTTTCATGGAGTCTGATATTCTATGGACTCACAGGCTTGTTCATCGCTTTCTATCTATATCATAACTTTATATTGCCACATCCTAAGGAAGATGTAAACCATGAAGAAAAGCAGGATGCTAAAGTTGTATTTCATGAATTCCTTATGACTTTCGCTACTTTCTTCAAAAAGAAACAGATATTTACCGCTATTGCGTTTATGTTGCTGTTCCGTCTTCCAGAGGCTCTTCTCACCCCTATCTCACAGTTATTCTTGCAGGCACAGTCTAGCAAGGGTGGTCTGGGATTATCACCACAGGAATTTGGTTTGGTTAATGGAACTGTAGGAGTGATAGGACTTCTTGCTGGTGGCATCATCGGCGGAATGCTTGTCAGCAGAGACGGACTGAAGAAATGGTTGTGGCCGATGACATTTGCTATCACTATTCCTAATGTAGCTTACGTATATCTTGCTTATGTGATGCCCGACAGTTTGATTGCAATAAATACATGTGTATTCTTTGAAAACTTCGGTTACGGATTCGGATTCAGCGCTTATATGCTGTTCATGATATATTTCAGTCAGGGCGAGCATAAGACATCTCATTATGCACTTTGTACTGGATTCATGGCTCTTTCTATGTTGATTCCAGGACTCTTTGCTGGAGCGTTAGCACAGTTTGTTGGCTACAGAATGTTCTTCGTCATCGTGATGTTGTGCTGCTTGTTGCCATTCATCGTGGCATCATTCCTAAAGGTTGATTCTGAATTTGGACGTAGAGAATAATAGAATATCTTTCTATCCTTAATATATATAACAAAGAGGTTTATTAATCAATAAACCTCTTTGTTATTTCATTATACTTATCAATTCTCCTGTCACGCAAGAATGGCCACCAACGGCGCACCTGCTCACTATGTTCCATATCTATGGAAAGAAGTTTGGTGCCTTCTTCATTATTGCTTGCACGATATAACATCTCACCCTGTGGACCAGCTACAAAACTGCTTCCCCAGAATTCGATGCCATTTGTCTGTTTGCTTGGATCCGACTCATACCCCACACGGTTTACTGCAACTACAGGTAGCCCATTTGCTACAGCATGTCCACGCATAACCGTTGTCCACGCTTCTCGCTGTCGTTCCTGCTCTTCTTTGGTGTCGCTGCTTTCATATCCTATCGCTGTTGGATATATAAGTATTTCCGCTCCGCTAAGTGCCATTAAGCGAGCAGCTTCTGGATACCATTGATCCCAACAAACCAACACGCCTAATTTACCAATGCTTGTTTGTATTGGGTGAAAGCCTAGATCACCTGGGGTGAAATAAAACTTTTCATAATAAGCAGGATCATCCGGAATATGCATCTTACGGTATTTACCTGCTATCGTTCCGTCTTTCTCTATTACTACGGCTGTATTGTGATACAGTCCAGGAGCACGTTTCTCAAACAGAGAGGTTACGATGACAACATTGTTATCTTTTGCCAGTTTACCATAGAAATCAGTAGATGGTCCTGGTATAGGTTCTGCTAAATCAAAGTTATTGACATCCTCAACTTGACAGAAGTATAGTGAATTATGAAGTTCCTGAAGCACGATAAGTTGTGCTCCTTCATGAGCAAGACTTTCTATATTTTCAGAAAGTCTGCGCATGTTATCATTTGTGTCAGCAATATTGTGCTGTTGTATAAAGCCTATTTTAAGTTCTCTCATATTTCTGTATATTATAAACTCTTTGTTTTCAGTGTCCCTTCTGGATATTGCATTGTAAGACAATGTAGCGATCCATGCTGTTTGATTACGACAGAAGCATCTATTCCCACGATATTGTGATTAGGAAATGCGCGTTGCAATACTTCCAAAGCGATATTGTCTTTTATCGGTTGCGAGTATGTGGGGCATATTACGCTCTTATTTGTAATCACGAAATTGGCATAAGTAGCCGGCAATCGTTCTCCATCATATATTGCATCTGGCATTGGCAGACGCAGCAAGTTGTATGGTTGTCCGTCTAATGTCTTTAACTGGCGCAGTTGTTCTTCGAGTGAATTGAAATCATTATATTGTTCATCTTTCTCATCGTCACATCCATTATAAAGGATGGTATCGTTTGGTGCCAGACGCACGATAGTGTCTATATGTCCATCTGTATCATCACCTATCAACTGTCCATAATCAAGCCATACGATTCTTTTTGCGTGCAGACTTTTCAGTAATCGCTCTTCTATTTCTTCACGTGTAAGAGGTTGATTGCGATGTTCAGCCATCAAACAGAATGTCGTTGTAAATATACTGCCTTTGCCATCGCTTTCAATACTTCCACCTTCAAGCACGAAATCTGTATCGCATTCATAACCTGAGTTGAAAGCACCTTTATTGTTTAGTTGACTTGTGATATTATTGTCTTTAGTCCATTCAAACTTATCTCCCCAACCGTTGAATTTAAAATCAAGGATGCATGTTTCTTTATTATCTGAAACCAATGTAAGCGGAGCGTGATCACGTGCCCATGTATCATTGGAGTCTATATCATAAAATATTACGTTGTTCAGTTGTGCTGCTGTCAGTTCTTTAGAAAGTTGCTTTCTCACAGTTTCAGTCTCCGGAGTTACCACAGTAAGCAATTCTTCATTAGTAATGACTTTCGCCATATTTACGAATACTTTTGTAATATCTTCAAGATATGGTTTCCAGTCTGTGTTGGCATGAGGCCATGTAAGCTGTATACCGCTTTGTGGTTCCCATTCTGCAGGAAGTCTGAAATTGTTAATGCAATTTTTATTGTTTGCCATATATGATGGTTAGCTTTGTTTTTACCTTGATTAATTGTGCAAATATAGCGATTTTATTTCTAATTGTTTACAGATTAGAATAAAAATAATTATCTTTGCATAAGATATGCTGCATTCGACAGAACATTCAAGTGAGCTTGATAAATCTGCCATCATCTGCATTATTTTAAATGTATAAATACCGTAACTGACTGATAATGCTTGAAATAAAAAATGGAATATTAAGTGGCGTGGAATACCCTGCTACATTGGCTGATATCAATTTTTCGGTTGATGAAGGTGAGCTGTTTTGCATCTATGGAACGCAAGATGATTATGTCACGGCTCTCATTCGCTCTATGCTAGGATTGCAGCCATTGAAATCAGGCTATATCACTGTTGATGGTGATGTTATCGACACCTCTTCAGCAGCCTACTTCCGCAACATGTTTTCTTATGTTCCGCATGATTTGGATATGCCTTGGGATAAGATTACGGATGTGCTTTTATCTCCATTCGAGAAAAAGAACAAGATCACAAAGAAGATGCTGAAAGCAGAATTAGATCGTTTTGGCATTGATGCTGCGTTGCTTGACTCTGATTACAGTAAGCTTCAGAAGCATATTGCACAGCTAATTCTTATTATCGTGGCTGTATTGAGTGATAGACCTTATCTGATAATTGACAAACTATATAGCGAGATTCCAGCAAGTCTCTTGATGCCTTATTTAAAAGATTATGCCACTGAAAAGCATTCTGTAGTCATCGTAAGTGATGATGAAGACATAAGGAGAATGTGCAACAAATCGCTGATATTAGATATAAACGTATAAAAAAATAAAAGTTATGAACGTATCTTTCCTTGGAATATCTATCGTGATATTATTACTTTGCATTCCGGCTTATATTATATTCACATACAAATTAAACCTGCTCAACAAGTTTGCTATGTCTGTTGTAAAGATGTTTGCATATATGGTATTAACCGGTGTGTTTCTATATTACATATCCTTGTGGAATAGCGTCCTCATCAACATCCTCTGGATGATATTTATGGCTGTTATTTCTGCCATCATTTCCGTCAGCAAAGCCCGACTAAGCATGAACAAATTGTTTTTCCCTTCTTTCGTAGGAGCTTTGTCTGTGATTGTTATAATGGGACTCGCCATCTTATTCGCCGTTTTCTCGTTTAAGAATATGTTCGATGCCCGATACATGATTCCTGTTGCTGGCTTTTTAGCAGGTTCAATGATTGAGAGTAATTCCAAGTCACTTGAAACTTACTACGCTGGATTAAAAAATCATAATGCAATATATTATTATCTTTTAGGCAATGGGGCTACACACGGTCAGGCTGTAAACTATTTCGTGAAGCGTGCTTTAGAAAAGAACATGATTCCGATGTTGGGTAAGATGGCTTATATATTATTAGGTGTTACCCCAATGGTATTGTGGAGCATGATATTGTCTGGAATGGGTGTTGCTGATGCCGTATTCATGCAGATACTCATGCTCTCAGCAATGCTTGCCGCAGCACCAGTATCCTTGTTGATAACATTGGCTGTCGCTCGTGTTTATTCTTTTGATGCTTATGGTCAACTGAAGAATATGGATAAAACTGCTTGATGTATATCAAAACACTGTATTGACATGTATCAAGTTGATTGATTCAAGTCAAAAATAACGCTTTTTGAAACTAATTTGCGCCCTTATCATTGTTTACTAATGATAAGGGCGTTAACTTTGCACTTGTAAAAAGGATAAAATTATAGAGTTATAAAAAGATAAAGATATCAGTTTTTTATAAGGTAGAAAGATTTATAAAGGATAACAATTATGAAAAAGATGACAAAGGTTGTGGTATTAATAAAGAGTACCGTAAACAAAGAAAAGGTCGTTCATTATATGGTTAATGTACTTAACACATACAACTACGGCAGAGTTAACTTGATTTAGAGAGCATTTTAGTTTGATAAGAAACGGGACATATTTCTTCATGAAATATGTCCCGTTTGTTGTTTATAAACAATAGCATGATAATATCATATAATGTAAAAGATGTTAAACAAACAACACCTACACCACTATAATATAGAAATTTAACTACCTTTGTAATCTAATTTTATGCAACGCATGAAAATAAAGGAAGTAATTGGTGCCCTTGAACAATTCGCGCCTCTGCCCCTACAAGCTGACTTTGATAATGCAGGCTTGCAGGTTGGATTAACAGAAGTGGAAGTCTCAGGGGCTTTATTGTGTCTTGACGTGACCCCTAAAATCGTCGACGAAGCTGTTGCTTGTGGCTGCAATCTGATCGTTTCACATCATCCGCTGATATTCCATAAGTTGGCTCATATCACTGATGAAGATGAAGTGCAGATAACTATACGCAAGGCTATCGAGAACCATGTCACTGTGGTGTCTATGCATACAAACATGGACAGTGCACAGGGAGGTGTGAATCATAAGATTGCAGAGAAACTGGGATTGCATGATTTACGTTTCTTTGGTAAGCAGAATACTGTTGATGGTGTTGCTGGCGGTGACGGAGTTATCGGTGAACTGAATGAACCAATTGCTGCCGACGACCTGATAATAATGTTGAAACGAAACTTTGATGTGGAATGTGTCATGGCAAACGAATTGTTGCGACGTCCCATTTCAAAGATAGCTGTATGTGGTGGTGCTGGCTCGTTTATGCTAGATGATGCAATAACTGCTGGTGCTGACGCCTTTATCACTGGAGAAATGCACTATCATGAGTATTTCGGCAGAGACCAGCAGATACAGATTGCAGTGATTGGACATTATCAGAGTGAACAATATACAAACGAAATTTTCAAATCAATAATAGAGGATAAGTGTCCTGGTGTAGAGTGCAAACTCACGAAGATAAACACGAATCCAATAATTTATCTATAACAATTATGGCAAAGAAAGATCCTACAGACTTGTCAGTTGAAGAGAAGTTGAAAACTCTTTATCAGCTGCAAACTACATTGAGTAGCATTGATGACAAAAAGGCTCTTCGCGGTGAACTTCCTCTTGAGGTTCAAGACTTGGAGGATGAAATCGAAGGTCTGAATATCCGTATCGAGAAAATCCAGAACGAGATTGCTGACTTCCAGAACGCAGTAACTCAGAAGAAGCACGAGATTACTGATGCTCAGATTAGTGTTGATCGTTACAAGACCCAGCTTGAGGATGTTAAAAACAATCGTGAATATGATACTCTTACAAAGGAAATAGAATTCCAGACTTTGGAAATCGAACTTTGTACAAAGAAGATCAAGGAAGCTGCGATTAAGATTGAAGAATGCAATCAAGATCTTGCAAAGGCTCAGGCAACAAAGGCTGACCGTCAGGCTGATCACGACGAAAAGAGAAACGAACTTGACGAGATCATGCAGGAAACTCGTGAGGAAGAGGAAAAGCTGAAGGAAAAGGCTAAGGAACTCGAGACAAAGATTGAGTCTCGTTTGCTTACAAGCTTCAAGCGTATTCGCAAGAATGCACGTAACGGTTTGGGTATCGTTTACGTTCAGCGTGATGCTTGTGGTGGTTGTTTCAACAAGATTCCACCTCAGCGCCAACTAGATATCAAAATTCACAAGAAGATTATCGTTTGTGAGTATTGCGGTAGAATCATGATTGATCCAGAACTTGCTGGCGTAAAGACAGACAAGCCTGCTACTGACGAAAAGCCAAAGCGCGCTAAACGCACAATTCGTAAGACTACGAAGAAGGCTGAAGAAGAAAAAACAACTGTAGAAGAAGCATAATTGCTTATTTCTATAAAGAATATTAGTAGGGCTGTGCATGTAAGTCGTGCACAGCCCTACCCCTATTTTATAACGACCTTTAATTTAGTATCATTGAGATGATAACTATTTAAACATTGTAATGATTTTAAGTTCATATATTCAAAATTTAATTCGTAATAAGGTGGGAAACCATCTTACCTTACCAAGTCAATTTGAGATATTGTCAAAAAACATCTTTGAAGTTACAGGAAATACTCTGAGCGTAAATACCCTGAAACGTCTTTTTGGAATTCAACCATGTGTAAAGACATCAACTACAACATTGAATATTATTGCCGAATACTTGGGATTCAAAGATTGGGAACAACTGAATTGTGTTTCAGAAAATGGAAACTCATGTATTAGCATCCTTGAAAATGTTTTATTCATAAAGGACATCAATAAAGGTGCAACTATTCAAGTATGCTATGAACCAACTAGGGAACTACTATTAAAGGTAACTGATGCTGCTCATTGCATGGTACAGTCTACAAACGGTGGAAAACTCAATGAAGGTGATATATTAACCATTTCTGAAATTGCTATTGGTCATTCCCTCTTTGTGAGTGAAGTTGAACGTGAAGGACATAAACTAGGCCAATATATCGGTGGTATTAAGGGTGGTGTAAAATCAATTAAAATACTGTAATTACCTATATGGATACAGAATCTCGCTTTTTCTTTAATGACGAATTATCAGCAGACTCAGATAAAACGGTGATTGCCGAAGGTGGAACTGCTATTAACTATAAGGTCAAGATTGATGGTAAGTGGTATTCAAAAAAGCAACTTAAAGCTGAATATAAGGATAATCCTTTGTATCGCGACACGCTGAAGAAGGAATATGAACTTGGTGCATCTTTGGACAATAACTTTATTGTGCATTATAAGGATATAAGTGAGGATGAAGAAGGTCCTTATCTACTCACTGAATTTGTAGATGGTTACAATCTTTCCGAATTTATAACCATTAATCCTCATTACTTCAAGTCTAAATCAGCCCGCAAACAGTTTATAGACGAGATTCTATCGGCAGTAAGCTGTATGCACCAACATCAGATGCTGCATCTTGATCTGAAACCAGACAACATCATTATAACCCGCATCGGACATCACGTGAAACTCATTGACTGTGGTTTTGCCTATCAGGATAGTTATGTCTATACTCCAGGAGGAACAGAAGGATATTCTGCTCCAGAACAATTTACTGACAAATATGCTGTCGGAACTTATAGCGATATATATGCAATAGGAAATATATTAAATAAATATGGTATTGCAAGTAAGAAAGTTATTTCACGCTGCTTGCAGCAAGATCCTACCAAACGATTCCAGTCTGTCTCTGAATTAGAAAGTGCTGTCTCTGAAAGAAAACGTACGCTGGTTTTAATTTCGTCATCCATATTATTACTTGTAATCTTATCTTGCGGATTACATGCATATAGCAATAGAAGAATAGCAGCAAAATATAGTACAAGATTATATCCAATAGATTCTACTAGTAATATCAAAGTCAAGACTATCATATTAGATTCAACTTCTCAGCCTCCATTGGTTGGTGGATTTATAGAGAATTATGATGAAAAGAAAATTATAAATAAGGGTCTGCTTATTGCAACTAATCCAGATGATCTTTATGATACAGACACAGCATCTATCAAACAATCTGTGTATGGCACTTATGGACCCGTTTATGGCGAAACGAATATTCGTAATCATAAAAAGTTTGATTTCTATTATCTCGGCAAAGAAGAGTTCACAATGCCTCTGATGAATCTTATGGGAAATACTGATTATTATGTGAAAGCATTTGCTGTAACGAAAAAACTAAAATATATTTATGGCAAACCATTACATATTCACACTAAAAACTTCAAGAGATATCTAGGAACATTTGATGTTGCCAACGTCTATTGTTTTAAAGACTACACATTATTTGATGTGGAGACCGACGAGATAATAGATTTAAAGAAATCTTTTTGTTATTATGCAAGCAACGAAAAGCCTTTAGAATGTATACGCAATACAGATACGAAAGAAACAGGATATTTTAAACTGAAGACTCGTTGGAACTGCCATATTTGGTATACATACGCTGGTGTAGACAATCCTTTATGGAAATCATATACAACGCGTATTAAGTTACCTGTCATGACATACAGACATGGAATGATGTATATCTCTAAAGATGAAAAAGAAGTTCATTCTCCTGTCGCATTCTATTACACGATAAATGGTGATTGGCAGCGTCCAGAACGTTTTAAGCAGCGTTATACGGGTCCTATTAAAATCAATCGTCCGTGTTTAGTCACATGCTACGCCAAGCGTAGTGATGGAGCCATATCATATACCAATAACTATATGGTAATGAAAAGTCAGATTAGCAAGTAATCCTCTCGGGCAAACAGCTTATTCTCTCGCAGATTTACGCAGACGAACCACAAACCACACGAACTACTAACTGTCTTTCCCTGCGAAATAATGCAGCCTCGCTGCATTCCTCTGCGTTATCTGCGGGAGACAATGCCATTCTATCCGCGGGGAAACCATAAAAACATAAAAGGGATGTGCTTTAGCACATCCCTCTGTTGTTATCCTGCAATCCATACCGTGCAGCTAAGTAGCGCTGTGAGCGCTGCGATTAACCATATTAAGTTGGTTATGATTTTAATTAAGTCGTTGAAATCGTGATAGCTCATTGAGCTATTTTTGTGTTTCGTTCTGTTGCGTCCCAAGCAACCCTAGAAGACTTGAAGCGATAGCGATTACTATCTTAATTATCCATGAAATGTTTACGTTGTTCTTGTTCATTGTTTTTGTGTTTTAATTAATGTGTGTGTGTTAAGCAAAGCCCCCTGTGCGCATCAGGGGAGCAATGTTTAAGGCTTTACGACTCCGTCGTTTGGATCACCTGCAACTGATGCAGTTTTGATTTTGGTGTACTCGGCGTACTCCTTCATCTTCGTACCAGTTACCAATGCCTTGGTACGTGTCTTTGAACCTGCGTCTACATGTGCTTCTGGGCTGAAGCGGATGTTGACTTTCTTGATGTTCTTGGCTGCGGTGAACTCCTTGATACTTTCTGCACCTACACATTTCAGTGTGAGCTTGAATGAGCCTAGTCCTGCGATCTTTACGATCTTTGAGTCCTGAAGTTCGGTAGTCATCACCTCTGCAAGTTCTGTGAGTACCGCTAGTACATCACTCTTTTTGACTGAGCAGTTTGCCTGAATTTTGTCTGCCATGTCAGCAAGTTCAGTTGTTCCGAGATAGACGGCACGAGCGTAAAACTTGCAATAGGTTTTCAG
>Ga0183099_1000056_pt1 | contig 129553 bp, 86 predicted proteins | sample Biomet1_FD_127788 | JGI IMG/M metagenome (GOLD analysis project Ga0183099, IMG submission 127788) | Microbial communities from bioreactor (seeded with anoxic lake sediment) at LBNL, California, USA - Biofuel metagenome 1 | ecosystem: Engineered > Bioreactor > Anaerobic > Unclassified ...
ATAATACAACTTTACCTTTTACTCGTAATGTAATAGGTTCGATGGACTATACACCATGTACTTTTACTGATTCTCAACATCCTCATAAAACAACTCATGCTCATGAACTGGCTTTAACTGTGGTTTTTGAATCTGGACTTCAACATTTGGCAGATCGCCCGTCAGCTTATTTATCTCAGCCTAATGAAGTTAAAAACTTTATTAGAAATCTTCCTGTAGCATGGGATAATACTAAATTATTGTCAGGTTATCCGGCAGACCATATTGTAATGGCTCGCCAAAAAGGTGATACATGGTATATTGGAGGGTTAAATGGTACGAATGAACAACGTAACTTGCCAATGAATCTGGCATTCTTGAAAAATAAAAATTATGTTATAACTTTATTCAGAGATGGCAAAAAGGAGAGATCATTTGAAATAACCAAGGAGAAACTTTCAAATAAACAGATGTCTATTTCATGTTTACCTCGTGGTGGATTTGTTGCAGTAATAACTAGTAAATAGTTGTATTAATGATTAAAAAACAAATATTGGTGAAAGTTCTTTTTTCTGTATGGTGCTTATGTATCACTTTGACGACATACGCTCAATATGGAAAATATGTTGACCCTAAAATTGGTTCGGAAGGACTAGGACGCGTATTTATTGGTCCATCGGCACCATTCGGAATGGTAAAACCTGGTCCGGATTGTACGTGTAAACCTAACAGCGGATGGCTACCCATGCCCGAAGTTGTGACTGGTTTTGCACAAGTGCATGTGAGCGGAACGGGTGGAGGTCCCAAATATGGGAATATTCTTATACAACCATATTGTGGTGAACCAGATATGGATAGCCACGAAGCAAAGCGTGAATATGAAAAGATCGAATTGGGATATTACAAGACCTGCTTTCAGGGAAGCAGAATTCAAACAGAGCTGACTACTTCAGATCGATGTTCGTTTTATCAGTTTACCTATCCAAAAGACCAGAAACGTTCGCTTCGTGTGGATGCCGGATTCTTCCTTGGCGATAATCCTGTGCCGGATGCCCGTGAGGCACAACAGTTCGTGGGTTCGGAAGTAGAGATTGTTTCGGATACGGAAGTACGAGGCTACAGTCGCATCCGTGGAGGATGGAATAACGGACGAGCCTATACCGTTTACTTCTATGCGGTGGCTGATAAACCTTTTACAAAGACACTTACATGGAAAGATAAGACTTTTTCCCTGACAGAAAAGGCACAATGTGACGAAGGGAAAAGAACAGGAGCCGTACTTTCATGGGGGGAAGAAAACTTGGAAAGTACTGTCCGGTTTAAAGTGGGTATTTCATTTTTGAGTTCACTTAAGGCGAAGGAGAATGTGGACAAAGAAATTCCACACTGGAACTTTCAGCAGCAATTGGCAACAGTTCGCCTTCAGTGGGAAAAGCTTTTGGAACGTATAGAATTGGGAACAGCTGCTACGGAAGCACAAAAGCGTATGTTTTATACAGCACTTTACCACACACTTATTATGCCTGTTGACCGTACCGGTGAGAATCCTCTCTGGACGGACAATGTTCCGTATTACGATGATTTCTATGCTATCTGGGATACTTATAGAACATCCAATCCGCTCATCACTATCCTTTCTCCTGAAAGAGAAGTTGATATTGTTAATGCACTTATAAATATTTATAAGCGAGATGGGTATATGCCAGATGCCCGTAGTGGTAATGCGAATGGTCGCACCCAGGGAGGCTCAAATGCGGAGGTTATCCTTGCCGATGCTTTTGTAAAAGGACTCAAAGGCATAGATTACAAACTGGCACTGAAGGCGATGCTAAAGGATGCTACTGTTCCTCCCGGAGGAAACGAGGAACAGGAAGGACGTGGTGGATTGACGGAATACAACCGATTGGGTTATGTGCCTTTTGGAATTGACAGAGCTGGGAATCGTACAGTGGAGTATGCTTATAATGACTACAACATAGCGACTGTGGCCAAAGGACTTGGGAAACAGGATATTTACGAGGAATACATCCGCAAAGCGGAAAACTGGAAGAATCTGTGGCGTGATAATTATGAATATGACGGTGTGAAAGGATTCATCATGCCTCGCTCTGCTTCCGGTGAATGGCTTGACAATGTTCCTTTTGGTCATTCCAAGATTCAACATCCCATGTTCCATTATACTCCCGCAACAAATGAGGCTCCTTGGTACACACCTTGGTGGGGCACATTCTTTTATGAAGGAATTTCGTGGGAATATTCTCTGAGTATACCTCACGATGTTCCGGCCTTAGTGGAAAAAAGTGGAGGAAAACAGGCTTTTTGCAATCGATTGGATACTTTCTTTGAAAAGGGGTATTACAATGTAAATAACGAACCTTCTTTTTTAACTCCCTGTCTTTATCACTGGATTGGCCGTCCTGATTTAAGTGGCGAACGAATACGACAGATTGTGGCGCAGAATTATAATGATACACCTGGTGGCCTGCCGGGAAATGATGATTCAGGTGCTATGTCTTCTTGGTTGGCCTTTCACATGATGGGGCTTTATCCCAATGCAGGACAATCTTATTACTTGATACATTCACCTTTGGTGGGCGAATATACCATTCGGTTAGCTGAAGAGAAAAATCTGCATGTGATGGCAAGAAAGTTATCGGCGAAGAATTGTTATATTCAGCGAGTTAAACTCAATGGAAAAGAACTTCACAGGGCATGGGTAAATCATGATGAACTGTTGGAAGGCGGTGAACTGGTGATGGAAATGGGAAATAAACCATCGGATTGGGGAACGAAGGAGTTGCCTCCGCTTAAAATGTAGGAGAGTTAAGAATGAAAAAGATTCTATATGTATGGGTGGTTGTCATGTTGCTGAGTGTAGTTGCCGCAGCACAGACAAGTGAGAAGTATACGTTTGTGTTCAAGTTGCACGAACAGACTCGTCGCTATGAAGTAAATATCACGGAACGACAAGACACCATTCAGTTTGAATGGGCTATCCTGCGCAATTCGGACTGGCAGCAAGGATGTTATAAAATGGGGCACCGGAATATTGAAGAAGGTGATGGATTGAGCTGGTTGCAACCTGTTGACGGAAGCAAAATAGTGCTTCCTGCTGGTGAAACGTTCGGCCTTATTTCCCGCAAAGCCTTAAAATCGCTTAAGGAGAAAGGTTGGTTCGTTTATAATGAAACGACTTACCGTAGAACTGAAAGTGAGGTCGCTGATCCGCAGGAGTTTAAAGGCAAAAAACTAATTCATGTATTGGCTGATGTAGACCCCACGAATATGTGGATTGTTGACAGTGAAGCACTACCACTCATCTATAAAGTAAACGATAATCCACTGGGAATAGACTGGAGTGTAGAATAGAAGCTTCTTACAGAAAAGCAATTTCTGTAGATATTTGCTGTTTGTTACAAAAAAGAGTATATATTTGTGTTCCGTAAGCCTTTAATGCTTTTGATTACCGGTTCATAAATGAAAAAAACGACAAATAACATTGTGTATAGGAAAATAGTTGGCTTGTTATGGCTGACTTTTTTGTGGGTAATAGTGTTCCCATGTTCTGCGCAGGTATCGCTTCGAAAGATTCTGGACCAGTATAACTTTTCTGCCATAACCATTAATGATGGTTTACCACACAATTATATCGATGACATATACAAGGACAGTCAGGGATTCCTTTGGTTGTCCACACACAACGGACTTTCACGTTATGACGGATATTCCTTTGTAAACTATAATATTACGTCGCCTACTGTACGCTTACGCTCTAATTTTATCAATCAGGTATGTGAGGACGGATTTAATCGCCTCTGGATTGCTTCCGAAGCAGGACTGGATTTATTGAATCTGAAAACTAACTGGTTGGAATCCATCGATTTTACTCATTTTAAGAGTGAGGATCTTTCAAAAGAACCAGTCTATTTTATAGTTTGCGATAAGAATAAGACTATCTGGCTGGCAACACAGACCAATCTGTATCATTTATTCTTTACTTCAGATGGGCGGATTGAACGTTGCGTGGCACTTACCTCTAAATATGAACGACATTCTGCCTCTATTACAGCTTTGAAGCAAGTTAATGGAGAAGTATGGGTGGGATATGGTAACAATGTATATAAAGTCAATCAGGAAAGAAGTGGGCAATTGAAGCTAAGAAAAGTTCTACCGGCATGCTCATTTGATAGTCAGATTCGTATTCATTGCTTTTGTTCATTTAGAGGTGATGTGTGGATAGGAACAGATAGGGGACTTTACCGTTATAATATGCGCAGCAAAAAGTGTAAACTGTACACATCTCAGGATGGAAACATTAATTCTCTGACGCAGGACTATATCACGGATGTGGCTGTAACACATAATCAGGAATTGGTGGTTTCTACTCTTAAAGGACTGAATTTCTATAACGCTGTAACCGATGATTTTGTACAGCTGGAAAATTCTAGTTATGATTCAAAACGCATGATCAGTTGCAACTTTATTCATTGTCTTTTTGTTGACGGATCAATCCTGTGGCTTGGAACGGAGATTGGTGGCATGGATAAGATGGAGAGTCGCAGTTTGAAATTACGTCTGTATACAAATAACAGATATGAGGTTGGTAGCTTATCAGATAATCCAGTGAATAGTATCTTCGAGGATTCTTATGGAAATCTTTGGGTAGGAAATGTGGAACAGGGACTCAGCTTGCGTAGGAAAGGGACTGATGAGTTTGTACATTATCGTCATCAGGCAAACAACAATAGCTTGAGTCATAATTCTGTATGTGATATTGCACAGGATAATCGCAATCAACTTTGGTTTGCCACTTGGGGAGGTGGAGTGAACCGTGTCAGTCTTGGCAACTTATCTAATCTCTCTTTTACACAATTTGATACTAGGAATACTCCGTTACGGAGTACTTTTGTGGGTTCCCTTTGTTTTGATAAGTTGAATGACGGTATGTGGATAGGTACTTCCAAAGGGCTATCTTTCTATGATCTCACCCGAAATACTATTACCAATATTGTATTGCCGACAGACAGGTTGCCAAATAATTCATTGGTAAAGATGGTTATTGACAGGAAACAGCGGTTATGGATTGGAACACACCATGGCTTGATTATTATTGATCTCTATTCGTTTGCCAGAAACCACAAAAATGTGCATTATCATTACATGGAATGCAAGCTGGATAACCCACAGAGTAAACTGATAGAGAAAATATGTTGCATCTTTGAGGCATCTGATGGAACAATTTGGCTTGGAAGTAATGGTTACGGTATTTATCGACTAGAAAGAGATAAGGAATATCCTTACAGATTTATAAATCTGACCACTCGAAATGGGTTGTGTGATAATACAATATTTGGAATAGCAGAAGATAGGCAGCACCGTCTTTGGTTTAGCACTAACAACGGACTTTCTTGCTACACGCCAAAGTCGAAAGGTTTTGCTAACTATTATCAGAAAGATGGATTGCTGTCTGATCAGTTTTATTGGAATGCATATTGTCAGACAAAGGATGGAACTCTTTATTTTGGAGGATTAGATGGTATGGTGGGATTGAATGGAATGCTCACAAAATATAAAAAACATGAAAATAAGGTCGTTTTTACCCGTCTTTCTGTTCTGGACAATGATATAATGCAAAGTGGAAATGACTATTTAGATAAAAGTATATCCTGGGCCAGAGAAGTTCACCTCCACGAACGCGACAAATCATTTTCATTGGAGTTTTCAGCTTTAGATTATGAGAATGCTGGTAAATTGAAATATTACTATCGACTGAAAGGTTTCGATGATAAATGGATAGAGTGTGACATCAAGCGACATTATGCAAGTTATACAAACTTGAGAGCTGGGCACTATACTTTTCAAGTGAAAGTACAGAATCCACTGAATATGAATGATAGTCAGATAACTGAGCTTTCTATAGTTGTGTCTCCTTTCTTTTATAAAACCTGGTGGTTCTTTTCACTGATGATATTGGTTGTGGCATTCGCTGTTTTTTATTGGTACCAATGGCGTATCTCAACTTATAAGGAACAGAAGCGTGTTCTGACACAAAAAGTAAAAGAGCGTACATTAGAGTTAGAAGAAAAAATGGGTGTCTTGTCGCACCAGAATGACTTGCTGACCCAACAAAAGAAACAGTTGTTAGAGCTCTCTAAACGAATACAGGAAATAACTGCTGATAAAATATCATTTTTTACAAATATTACCCATGAGTTCCGAACCCCAATATCGTTGATTCTTGGACCTATAGATCGTGCTTTGAAACTAAGCAATAATCCTGAAGTGGTGGAACAACTAAATCTTGCCGAGCGAAATTCAAAGTCATTATTGTCCTTGGTTAATCAGTTGCTGGACTTCCGTAAGGTGGAGTCAGGACGTATTATGATAACAAAGAAGCAAAATAATTTGTCTGCTTTTATTCAAAGTGTTGTAATACCATTTGAAGCTTTTGCCAGGGATAGGCAAATTGAAGTTCGTACCATTATCCGTACCAAAGACTCTTTCTATAAATATGATGAGGAGTGGATGCGAAAGGTTCTGGTTAATCTGCTTTCTAATGCAATTAAGTTTACTCCAAACGGAGGACGAGTTAATCTTTATGTTTACTCTTACATTGATAAAAAAGGGCAAAATAACATTTATCTTTCCATATCTGATACAGGAGTAGGCGTTCTGAAAGAAGATTTGGATAAGATATTTGATCGTTTCTATCAGTCTCGAAAGAATGTGAAATTCCATATATATGGGCAGAGTGGTACTGGTATAGGTTTGTATTTATGCAAACGAATTGTTAATGAACATGGGGGACGCATCTATGCGCGGAACAACCATAGTGCCGGGGTTGCAATCAGAATCCTGATGCCAATGGAAATTTCTCAGGAACAAATAGTTGAAGAAACGCTACAGGTTATTATTTCGGATAGGCAGGATAGCGTAACTTCAGAATATGTAGTGCCAACAGAAAGTGAGCACGACAAAATGAAGAAAACAATATTGGTTGTAGATGACAATCCTGATATGCGTGTTTATGTTCGTTCCATTCTGAACTCTGAATATAATGTTGTAGAAGCTGAAGATGGAGCTAAAGCATTAGATTTGCTTAAGAATACAAATGTAGATTTTATAGTAAGTGATTTGATGATGCCTGTAATGGATGGCATTGAATTATCCAAAAGGGTAAAAGAGGATTTGTCTATTTCTCACATACCTATTTTGATACTTACGGCAAAAGTTTCGAATGAGGTTCGTCTGGAAAGTTTCCGCATAGGTGTGGACGAATATTTGCAAAAACCTTTTAATGAAGAGTTACTGTTGGTTCGTATACATAATATTTTCAATGTTCGTAAGATTGCACAGCAGCAATTTGACGTACAGATGGATCCGGGAACTCTTCGCATTGATGAAGAATCACGTGACAGCAAGTTCCTCAACAATGTGATGCAGGCTATAGAGGATAGTTACAAGAATCCGGATTTTGATGTGAATGCTTTTGCTGAAGTTATGGGTATCAGTAAAACTTTGCTTAATCAGAAACTACAAAATCTGGTGGGACAATCTGTAGCCAAATTTATTGGTAGCTATCGCCTGAAAAAGGCGCAAGAACTAATTTCTATAAATAGAGTAAGCAAGAACATGAATGTTTCTGAAATTGCTTATGAGGTGGGTTTTAACGATCCTAAATATTTTAGTCAATGTTACTTGAAAAAATTCGGCATATTGCCAAGTGCTTCTTTAGATAGTTAATAGTCTCATATTTAGTTAAATATAGGGCTATGGTCAATTTTCATCCTTTATTTTTCGATTTTCTCCCTCTGCTAATGGCGAATGTCATACTTTTATTCCTGTAATTTTTTTATTATTTAACCTAAGTTTATAATGTATGCGCAAAACACATTTAGCATGTCTTTTCATCTTATTGATGAGTAGCATTTCCGTATTTGCCCAAAAAAGTATGATTACTGGAAAGGTGGTCGACATTAAGGGCGATCCACTTATTGGTGTTAATGTCCTGGTGAAGGGAACTACAAACGGAACCGTTACAGATATCGACGGGAAGTATTCCATTTCAACTTCAGCAGGAAGTTCTCTTTCATTCACCTATATTGGTTTCACTCCCCAGGAAATCAAGGTGGCTAATCAGAAAGTAATTAATGTAACCTTAAAGGAAGACAGTAAGACTTTGAATGAAGTCGTTGTTGTAGGTTACGGTAAGATGACCCGTAAAGATTTGACCAGTTCCATCACGACAGTGAAAGCTGAAGATTTGAATAAGGGCGGCGTTTTTTCATCTCCTGCACAATTGCTTCAAGGTAAGGTTTCGGGCTTGACTGTTACTACAAGTAGTGATCCGAGTGCTTCTCCTTCTGTAACTCTTCGTGGTGCTTCTACTTTTCGTTCAGGCGAAGCACAAGAACCTTATTATGTAATTGATGGTATCCCTGGTGCTTCTATTTCTTTAGTTGCTCCTGATGATATTGAATCTATTGACGTGTTGCGTGATGCATCTGCTACAGCCATCTATGGCTCAAAGGCATCTAACGGTGTAATCATTGTGACAACAAAGAAAGGAAAATCTGGTTCTGCAAGTGTAACTTATAACGGTTATGTTGCCATCGATCAGGTAGCCAACAGCTTGAAAATGATGAATGCAACTCAGCATCGTCAGTTCTTGAGTGATAATGGGCTTACATTAAGTCCGGATAATTATATTGATGCAACGACTAATACAGATTGGCAGAAAGAAGTACAACGTACAGGTATCTCTTACAATCACAATGTGGGAATTTCTGGTGGAAATGGCAATACAAATTATGCAGCTAGCATAAACTACATGAAGAATGAGGGCGTTATGAAAGGTACAAATTTGGATCGTGTGATTGCCCGTTCTGTTGTGAATACCAAGACTTGGAAGGATCATCTTGATCTAGGTTTTAGCTTGAATGCCAGTATCACAAATAATAGTACTATCGTAGAAGGTGATGACGGTATCAATGTATTTGATGCTATGATGTATTATTTGCCGGAGGCTCCTGTTTATAAAGCAGATGGTTCTTATTTTGAGAACTTGAACCAACAGCAATATTATAATCCTGTGGCTTTGATTAACCAGAACCAATATGATACCCGTGTAAAGCGTTTGCAAGGTATTGCTAAATCTACTTTGCATATTCTTCCTGAATTGACGTTTGATGCAAATATGGCCTATCAATCAGAAACAACAAATTATAGCCAATACAATGATATTAATTCAAAGGCTGCTTTGAATCAAGGTGGTTATGCACAACGTTCAACTGTTGAGAATACGCAAAAATCTATAGAAATGTACGTGAATTACAATAAGACTTTTAACGAAGTTCACAAAGTGGGAGCCATGGTTGGTTATTCCTGGCAGGAAAACAATAATAATGATGGTTTCCAGACTTCAGCAAAGGGTTTTACCTCGGATGCACTTGGTTATTACAACATGGGTTTGGGTAGTTCAACTGAGAAGCCTAATTATGGTGGCTACTCTTATTCAACTTTGAGAATGATTTCATTCTTTGGACGTTTGAATTATTCATTCAACAGTAAGTATATGTTTCAGGCAACGGTTCGTCGTGATGGCTCTTCTGCTTTTGGTATAAATAATCGTTGGGGTACTTTCCCTTCTGCATCTATTGCATGGAGAATGAATGAAGAAAAATTCATTAAGAATTTGAATATCTTTGATGACTTGAAGTTCCGTGTAGGTTACGGTGTTAGTGGTAACTCTTTGGGTTTTGATCCATTAACATCTTTGGTATCTTATACTAAGAAGGGCTCTTTCTATAGCAATGGACAATATATTAGTGCCATTGGTGCTACACGAAATGCTAATCCTGACTTGAAATGGGAACGTACTTCTATGTTCAATGTTGGTTTGGATTTTGGATTCTTCAATAATCGTCTGACTGGTACTATTGAATATTATGATAAACGTACATCTGACTTGATTGCTGACTATACAGTACCTACAACTAAATATTTGGTAAGCTATTTGACAGCGAACGTTGGCGAAATAAGTAATAAAGGTATTGAATTTACTATTAATGCAACTCCTGTTCAGACACATGATTTCTCATGGAATACTTCTTTGAACCTTTCTCATAATAAGAACGTTGTGGAAAGTATCTCTAACGAGAACTTTACTGCTGATTATTTTGATGTAGCAGAGTTGAATGCTCCGGGACAGTCTGGTGCAAGTCAACAAAGAATTCTTGCCGGAGAAGCTTTGGGCTCTTTCTATACTTGGAAGTGGGCAGGTTATGATCAAAATGGTCTCTCTTTATTCTATAAAGCTGACGGTACCACTACTACTCAACCTACTGCTAAAGACCGTTTCTTGACAGGTAATGCTCAACCTAAATTAACCTTTGGATGGAACAATACCTTGAATTACAAGAATTGGTCAATGACAATGTTCTTCTCAGGAATTACAGGAAATAAGATTATGAATGCAACCCGCGCTCGTTTGAGCCGTATTGCTGATGTTACCCGTGTTAATGTGCTGGCTAGTATTGTGAATACTGAAAATTCGAAAGATGCAAACTCTCATCTTCTTTCTGATCGTTATCTGGAAAAAGGTGATTATATCCGCTTATCGAATCTTTCTGTAGCATATAATTTCAAGAAATTTACTGATTATATCCAGAACTTACGTGTATATGCTTCTTGCAATAATGTATTTGTCTTAACCGGTTACAAAGGACTTGATCCAGAAGTAAACTTAGGTGGTTTAACTCCAGGTATTGACAATAAAAATTTCTATCCTAAAACTCGTACCTTCATGCTTGGTGCAAGTGTAACATTCTAATTAAAGGGAGATAATATTATGAATATAAAGAAAATAAAGAATTGGTTGCCTATTTTGGCAATTATATCAGCGACAAGTTGTACAAATCTGGATGTAGACGTAAAATCGCAATATACAGATGCAAACTTTCCATCAACAGCAGCAGATATGGCTTCAGTTTGTGGCCCTGTTTATACTGTCTTTAAAGTGGATCTTGGACGTTGGTTTTGGTTGGAGCAAACTTTGCCAACAGATGAGTGCATGTTTGCAACAAATGGAAATAACTGGTGGGATAATGGCAGTTATGTAACGTTAAGCTTGCACAATTGGGCAACAGATAACGGTCAATCCTGGACTGTATGGAATGATCTTTTCAGTGCTGTTTCTACTACTAACCAGGTTTTATCAATTCTGAATGCTGCTCCGGATACAGATCAAAAAACAAGGGCTATTGCTGAAGTGCGTGCTATGAGAGCTTTGTACTACTTCTGGGCTATGGATAATTTCGGTGCCTTGCCTATCATTACTACATTTGGTCAGGATACTCCACAACGTTCACCGCGTCCTGAAGTTGCTCAATTTATAGAGTCTGAACTAAAAGAATGCATGGGTAGTCTGACTACAGAAGTAAGTTCGTCAACTTATGCGAAACCTACCAAATATATGGCAGAGACTTTATTGGCTAAGTTGTATCTGAACTGGGCAGTTTATACTACATCAGATGTTTCAAATTATACGCCTACAGCAGCTAACTCACATTTGAATGATGTCGTTACTTTGTGTGATGACATTATTAAAGCTGGCAAGTATAACCTGAGTGATGACTGGATTGGAAAGTTTAAAGATACTAATGGCTCACAAATAAAAGATTTTATATTTGCTATTCCTTATAACTGGAGTACGGATAATACAGATTTGGGTGGTGGTTTTACTCACTTCCGTTTCTGGGGAAATACACGCATGGCTTCAACCTTTAATCTAAAAAAGACGCCTAGTGGTCCGGTTCGTGCATTGTCTGCTTTCGTTGACAAGTACAATCTGCCTAACGATGTTCGTAATAAAATATGGCGTGGTGGTCTTCAATACAATGAAGGAACAACAACCCAATTTTATGTTACAACTACAAAAAAGGGATATGATAATTATTATACTGGAAGTGATGGAAACGCTACATATAGTTGGCCGTTTGAATTATCTAAAGAACTGATATTACGTGGAGCAGACCAGAGTGATTATGCAACTCGTTTAAGCAAGTCAGACTTAGGAGACGATGAACGTGGTAAGGCTATGGGCTGGCGTAATGTGAAATTCTATCCTAGTATTGAAAGTACCACTAATTTTGCCAGCAATGATTTCCCTATCTTCCGTTATGCAGATGTTTTAATGATGAAAGCTGAAGCTATCCTTCGCGGTGCAACAGCAACAAATGGAGAAACTGCTGCATCATTGGTCAGCCAAATCAGAACTTGTGCAGGTGCACCAACTGTAACTACCATTGACCTGGATGGATTATTGGATGAGCGTGCCCGTGAATTTTCTGACGAAAACTGGCGTCGTAACGACTTGATCCGCTTCGGTAAATTTGAGAATGACTGGACTATCATTGACCAACCAAAAAGTGGCAAGGCTAATTTCGACAAGTATCGTAGAATATTCCCTATACCTTATGCAATTGTACAACAGAATGCATCTATAGGATGGACTCAGAATCCAGGTTATACAAACTAAATATGTAAAGCTCTAGTTTTGTGCTATATGGAGAGAAGGTGGTAAATTGTCTTATTGGTAATAATTATAAAGATATTCAGCCTTCTCTCCTTTTTATTTTTTATTTTGCATTTGGTTTTACCTTTTATATTTATGAAAAGAATAACGTTTTTCTTTCTTCCTTTTTTGTGTTGCTTGTGTTGCAGTGTTTTTTCACAGAATTTGTTACAACAATATGTTGATACTCGCGTGGGTACTTCCGCAAGTACAACTCAAGCCGCAGGGAAGTATGGCAAACATACAGAAGAATACGGACAAACATTACCCGCTGTATTAGTGCCTCATGGCATGAATTTTTGGACACCACAAACACAGGATACAGAGCGAAAATGTATTGCTCCTTATTACTACAGAGACAATAAGTTACAAGGATTCCGCAATTCGCATTGGATTGTGGGAGGATGTACGCAGGATTATGGCAGCATGACCTTGATGACCGTAGTTGGGAATTTGAAGACTACTCCCGAAGAAAGAGCTTGTACTTTTTTGCACGAAAAAGAAGTCTCTACTCCGTCTTATTATTCAGTTTATCTGGAAGATTATCATGCACAGGCAGAAATGACCGCTCAATCCCGTTCTGCTTTGTTCCGTTTCACATATGATGAAGAGGGTATGGCCTATCTGGTGGTCAATCCAAACAGTGATGAAAGGGAAGGCTATATTGAAATAGATTTGGAGAAACATGAGATTCGGGGTTACAATCCGGCTCATCGTATTTATCAAGGGTGGGGAGAGCCCGCTGGATTCAATGGCTATTTCGTGGTAAGGTTTGAGAAAGAACCTACAACGTATGGCGTTTGCCAAGACAACTTGGTTTATTCAAAACAGAAATCAATAGGAAAACAAAAAAATATAGGTGCGTTTGTTGGGTTCAAAGTTGCTGCGCACGAGAAAGTATTGGTGAAAGCTGCATCTTCTTTTACCGATATGCAGGGTGCTTTGAATAATCTTGATAAAGAGATTCCTCATTGGAACTTTGACAGAACCCGCAAGCAATTGGAACAGTGTTGGGAAAATCAACTTTCCAAACTGAAAGTAGAGGGTGGAAGTAAAGAAGAGAAGAAGAAATTCTACAGTGCTTTGTATCGTACTTCCTTTCTGCCGCGTGTGTTCAATGATGTAGATGGACGTTATCCCTCTTTTGCCAAAGGTACTCCTATCCGTCAGACAAAGACAGGTGATTATTATGATGATTATAGTATGTGGGACACCTATCGGGCTTTGCATCCACTGTTCACAATCATTGATGCCAAACGAGAGGGAGAGATGGTACAATCCTTGGTGGAGAAATACAAACAGGGTGGATGGTTACCTATCTTTCCTTGCTGGAATAGTTACACAGCGGCCATGATTGGTGACCATTGCATTTCGGTTATTGGTGATGCTTACGTAAAAGGCATAAAAGGATTTGATATTAAGACTGCTTATGAGGCTATGCGGAAGAATGCTTTCCAGTCTCCGGCTTCATTCGAGGATTATAAAAATGGTATGGGACGCCGCGCTTTGACTTCTTATCTCAAATATGGATATATTCCGTTGGAAGATTCGGTGCCGGAGGCATATCACATGAATGAACAGGTATCCCGTACACTGGAATATGCTTATGATGATTATGTCTTGGCACAGGTGGCTAAAGGACTGGGGAAAGTTGCAGATTATAAGTTGTTAGCTAAGCGGGCAAAAAACTGGCAGAATGTAATTGATCCAAGAACCGGATACGCACAAGGACGACATGCTGATGGTACATTCCTTAATGAAGATAATGCATTTAACTTTGCCCGTTTCGTTACTGAAGGGGCACCTTGTCACTATACTTGGTATGTTCCGCAAGATGTGGAGGGACTAGCTAACTGGATGGGAGGAAAGGATAAATTTGTAAGCAAGCTGGATTCCATGTTCAGCGAATTGCGTTATTGGCATGGCAATGAACCTTGTCATCAAGTAGCTTATTTATTCAATTATATGGGTGAGCCTTGGAAAACTCAGAAACAAGTTTGCCATATTCGTAACACAGAATATCTGAATGCGCCAGGCGGATTGTCTGGAAATGATGATGCTGGTCAGATGTCTGCTTGGTATGTTTTCTCAGTAATGGGCTTTTATCCTGTTTGTCCAGGTAATCCATATTATGTAATTGGTTCGCCAGCATTTGCAAAAGCGACTATCAAACTGGAGAATGGAAAAGAATTTATAGTAAAGGCTCGCGGTGTGTCAGATCAGAATATTTATATTCAGTCGGCAACGCTTAATGGAAAAAGATTCGATAAGAGTTATATAACTCATAAGCAAATACTCGAAGGTGGAACACTCGTATTCGTGATGGGAGCTACTCCTAATAAAAGCTGGGCTGCGAAAAAAGAGAATTGTCCGCTATCCATGTCGAAATAGATTGTATGTAGGTTATGAAGATATATATTTTAATAAGTCTTTTTTTATTGTTTACCTTTTCTGTCTGGGGACGGGATTATAATATTGTAATTCAGGGAAAGGCTGTTGCCGATGGTAAAACACTCAATACCACGGTGATTCAGCAGGCAATTGATAAGTTGAGCAAAAAAGGGGGCGGGAGGATCCTGTTTCCTAAAGGTACTTATCTTACCGGTAGCCTGCAGCTAAAAACAGGTGTGGAGTTATACTTTGAAAAAGAGGCCATTTTATTGGGAAGTACAAACCCAGATGATTATTATTATTCGAATGAATCAAAGGATACCAATATAAAAAACGAAGTTTCAAGATTAGCTTTAATTGTGGCCTACAAAGCTAAGAATATAGCTTTGAGCGGAGAAGGAAGTATTGACGGCCAGGGATTGAATTTGGCATTAAATGTTGATAGTCTGCATCATGCCGGAATTCGTATAGATCCTAATTACAATTTACGTAGGATGCGTCCGGAAGGAACCGCCCGCCCTACATTATTTTTCTTATCTGAGTGTGAGAATATAACTGTAACAGGATTGCATTTGAGAAATAGTGCCTGTTGGGGATTAGTGTTCGACCTCTGTTCTGATTTGGTTATTGATCAGGTTGAAATGGTGAATAGAGCTTACTGGAACAATGATGGTTTTGATATTACAGATTGTCGTAGGGTGAAAGTAACTCGTTGTAATGTAAATGCAGCTGATGATGGCATTTGTTTAAAGTCTCATCATCCGGATGCTTGCAATGATAGCATCTATATTGCCGATTGCGAAGTTCGTAGCAGTGCAAGTGCCATTAAGTTTGGCACCGCCTCATGGGGAGGTTTCAAGAATATAACTATTGATAATATACGTGTGTTTGACACGTTCCGTTCAGCTATTGCCATTGAATCAGTTGATGGAGGAGACATCGAAAATATACGTGTTAGTAGAATCACGGCAAAAAATACGGGTAACGCTCTCTTTATACGTCTGGGACACCGGGATGGCAAGCGAGTTGGAACAATAAAGAATATCTTTATAAAGGACATGAATGTGGAGATTCCTTTCGGTCGGCCAGACATCAACTATGATCTTCGCGGTCCGGAGGTAGATTTCTTTCACAATCCGTTTCCTTCATCTATTGCAGGCATACCGGGAAATTACATAGAGGGTGTTCACCTGGAAAATATTGAAATCACCTGTCCGGGAAGGGCTACGAAAGGTATGGCTTATGTGCCGTTGAGCCGTTTGAAGCAAGTGCCCGAGCAAATTGATAAATATCCTGAATTCAGCATGTTTGGCGAGCTTCCTTCATGGGGATTCTATATCCGCCATACCAAGGATATTACATTAAAGAATGTGCGGTTGAATTTGTCGGAACCCGATTATCGTCCGGCTATTATTTCGGATGATGTTAAAGGGGATAATTTAGAACAAGTCTCTCTTCCGCCAGATAATAAAGAGCAGATTATAAGAGTAAACAACTAAAAATATAATATGATGAGAATAAAGTTATTATTAGCCATTTTGGGATTAGGGCTTTTGACAGCCTGTCATAACAATAAACGCACAGATTTTGATATTCGTGATTATGGGGCGAAAGGAGATAGTATCACAGATAATGCAGAGGCTATTCAAGAAGCTATTGATGCCTGTAATAAAGCAGGGGGCGGTCGTGTAATTGTTCCGGGTGATGGTGTGTACATGACAGGACCGTTTACCGTGGCCTCTTATGTAGATCTGCACTTGGAAGCTAATGCCAAATTGTTGGCTAACCCGGATGAGAAAGTTTATAAAACAAGTGCTTTCCGCGACAACAAAGGTGAAGGGATGTTGTGGATTAGTGGAAAGAATATAGAACAGTTTTCTATTAGCGGTAAGGGTAAGATTGATGGAAATGGTGTAGCCTTTATGGGCAAGGAACTGGAAGATTCTTATGAACTGAAACCAGTGCATGTACTTGATCCCCGACCACATTTGCTGACCTTGATTAATGGAAAGGATATTCGTATTAAGGATGTAGTTATTGGTAATTCAGCCTATTGGACTGTACACTTGTTGGGCTGCAATGATGTGGTTGTTGACGGTGTCAGCATTCTGAATAATCTGAAAATTCGTAATGGAGACGGCATTGATGTTGATCACTCTAAGAATGTACGTATCAGCAATTGCTTCATAGAATCGGGCGACGACTGTATCTGTCTGAAGAATCGCCGCGAATATGAAGAACTGGGTCCTTGTGAGAATGTTTTGGTGACCAATTGTACAATGACCTCCCGTTCTTGTGCCATTAAAATTGGTTCAGAGAATATGGATCGCATCAGTCATGTAGTGGTTGATAATTGTATTATTAGAAATAGTAACCGAGGTATCGGAATTCAGAACCGTGATGAGGGTACAGTGGAAAATGTGATATTCTCTAATATTTTAGTTGATTGCAAGCTCTTTTCAAACGTGTGGTGGGGAAAATCTGAAGCTATTTATGTGACGGCCTATACTCGTAAAGCTGGTGATCATAAAGATGCTGGTTGGCGTTTTCCTAAAGGAATGGCCGATTATGAGGTGGGTGCTGTCACTAACATCAGCTTCAACAACATTAAGTGCGAGAGTGAAAATGGTGTATTTGTGGGTGCCGACAAAAAGGATAAGATTCAGAATCTTTATTTTGACCAGGTGGATCTGATGATTTGCAAACGTACCAACTTTGAAGGTGGCATTTATGACAAGCGTCCTTGCAATGGTGCCGAATTTGTAAAGGGAAAAACTTATGGATTCTATCTTGACAATGCATCCAATGTAACTATACGCAACTCTTCCGTACGTTGGGGAGATACTCGTCCGGCTTATTTTGCCGACACAATGTTTAGCCAGAATGTGGATGGCTTAGTCACTTTCAATTTTAAATGATGTCTTTGCTGTGAAAAGATATGCGTTTGTGTTATTCTGTTTGGTAAGCCTCTGCTCGGAACTTTCGGGTAGAGGTTGTTACCTTTCCGGTGATGATACTCAGAAAATAAGGTTCGCCGTATTGTCGGATGTTCATTTACAGGACACCTCTTATGTTCGTTCCATGGACTCTCAGTTGCATTCCACCCGCTTGTTCAACGAAAATTATTTTGCTTTTCTGGCAGCTCTCGATGATGTAGCGCGAAGAGATATCCATTACATTCTTCTACCAGGTGATTTGACCGATGATGGACAATTGATGAATGTGCGCAAGGTGCGTGAAATACTCGATTCTTATTCAGCTCGTCATAATATGCATTTTCTTTTGATGACAGGTAATCACGACCCGTCACGTCCTTTCGCCATTTCTGATTCGTTAGGTGAAATGAAACGGTTGGGATATAAGGATATACACCGTGAATGGTGTTCTTTTGGGTTCTGGCCGCAAAAGGAGTATCTGTTTTGGGCTACTCCGTTCAGTACTTACAATTATGAAAATTACAACTATGAAGAGGCGGTAATACAAGCTGACTGGGGTAAACGAACTTATATTTATGAAGGAAAGAAGCCGGCCATTCCTGACGGTAGCTACCTGGTAGAACCAGTAAAGGGACTATGGGTATTGGCTATCGATGCCTCAGTTTACAATCCCCAAGTTGTTGTGGGCGACAGTATACAGACTTTTGATGGAGCTAAGGGAGGATATAATGATGTGCTGAAAGTAAAAGCTTATCTTTTGCCTTGGATTACAAAGGTTGCTGCCGAGGCTAAAAAGTATGGAAAGAAACTGGTGGCTTTCAGTCATTATCCGATGGTGGACTATAATGACGGGGTAGCTCAATATATTGCCGACATTGCCGCTCCCGGCAAGTTCGATGTGCATCGTTTTCCAGATCCTGTCATTGCTGAGTTGTTGGCCGATGCTGGTGTGACAATTCATTTTGGCGGTCATATCCACATGAACGATGAAGAAGTGTATGTGTCGAAGAAAGGTAATCACCTGTTGAATGTGCAGGTTCCCTCTACTGCTGGCTATATTCCTGCTTATAAGATTCTTACATTGGATAAAAAAGGGAAAATGAAAGTTGAGACTGTTTCATTGGACTCTGTAAAAGGATTCAATAGCTTTTTCCCTCGTTACCGGGCAGAGCATGATTCTTTGCGTAAAGTAGGCAAGCAATCTTTGTGGAGCGAGTCGGTACTTAATTCAAAGACCTATCGACAATTTTGCGAGGCTCATTTAAAAGAGTTGACTCGTCTGCGCTATCTTCCGAACGATTTAAAACCTGAGGCAAGAACTCGCTTTGCTCCGATGACGGCTGCAGAACTATTCGCTTATGCGGGCATTAAAGGAGTAAAGGCTGCCGATTGGACGGGTTTTGACATGCTTGTAGATTTCTATAAGCTTCGCTTTGGTGGCAAACTGGCACTGAAGGACATCGATTCCCAACGGTTGGAACAATATAAGAAAATTGCCCGGAAGTTGATTCGGAAAAAGCCGGTAACTGATTTTGATAAGTTCCTTGTCAGTTTTTGTCGCATATTTCTGGCACATTTAGAAGACTGAATGCAATAAAAGAATATAAGCCTTACTTAATCTTCACTCAATTTATTACTCCGCTATATTCTGATTTAATTCATAGAACAGACATTAATTACATCACAAATGATATAGGAACTTTATATATCATATTAATTAGTCTGTCTCTCCATTGCTGATACATTTTAATTGTCTTGTACAAAAGATTGCATTCTTCTGTACAAGACAATTATTTCTTTTGTACAAAAGAATACAATCTTTTGTACAGGATGTTTTTGTTCTTTCGTTTAAGGTTAAAATTGTATTACGAAAAGATAAATAATACGTGGAATGTTTATTTTATAATCTCTACATTTGTATTACACAAGTAGTGTCAGTTGTTATACCTTAATCTTAATCAATTATGAAATATTTTTTATCACTCCTCTTCTTTGCGTTTTCTTTTGTAAATTGCACATTAGCGCAGAAATCAAGTCCTTATATTCATGTGGAAAATGGCCATTTTATAAAGAATGGATCACCTTATTATTATATAGGTACTAATTTCTGGTACGGAGCAATTCTGGGCTCAGAGGGTGAAGGAGGCAATCGTATTCGTCTCAATAAAGAACTGGATTTCTTAAAGTCTATTGGTATTAATAATCTTCGTGTTTTAGTTGGTTCTGATGGTAAAAATGGTATTACCTCCAAAGTTGAACCTACTCTGCAAAAGTCTCCTGGGGTTTATAATGATACTATTTTAGCCGGATTAGATTATTTGTTGTTTCAAATGGGAAAACGTAAAATGTATGCGGTTCTCTATCTGAATAACTCATGGGAATGGACCGGTGGATATTCTCAATACCTTGAATGGGCTGGTTATGGCAAAGCACCTGTTCCGGCTGTAGACGGATGGCCCGCTTATATGAAATATGTGAAACAGTATCAACAATCCGATTCTGCCAAAGCTTTGTTTCGTAATTATGTAAAAGATATCATAACCCGGACAAACCGATATACAGGGAAGAAATATGTAAATGATCAGGCAATCATGTCCTGGCAGATAGGAAATGAGCCCCGTGCTTTCTCGGACGAAAATAAAGAACCATTTGCCCGTTGGATTTCCGATGTGGCTGCTCAGATAAAAAGTCTGGATAAAAACCACATGGTTTCTACCGGAAGTGAGGGAAAACATGGATGCGAGGAAGATATTCAGCTTTTTGAAAGAATACATGCAGATAAGAATGTAGATTATATGAATGTACATCTTTGGCCATATAACTGGGGATGGGTAACAAAAGATAGTTTGTCTGAAAAACTTCAGTTGGCAAAAGTGAATACAAAAAAATATATAGCTGAACATCTGCAGATAGCAAAGAAATATAAAAAGCCACTCGTGATGGAAGAATTTGGTTTCCCAAGAGACGGTTTTAAGTTTTCCAGAGAGACTACTACAATTGCACGTGACTCCTATTATAAATATGTTTTCAATTTGATTATTGCCGATAAAAAAGCAGGTGGACATTTTGCCGGATGTAATTTCTGGGGATGGGGAGGATTTGCCAATCCCTCAAAGAAACACATTTTCTGGCAAAAAGGAGATGATTATTGCGGCGATCCTGCCCAGGAAGAGCAAGGGCTAAATTCGGTTTTTGCTTCCGATAAGACTGTTGGGATAATAAAGGAATCAATCCGGAAATTTAAATAATAAATGATCTAGAAAAAATTTAATGATGAAAAAGTATTTTCTCTTGTTTTCTCTCTTATGCCTTTCTTGCTTTTCTTCAGTAAAAGCGCAGAAGTTTGAAGAGTTGGCCATGACTCCTCCTATGGGATGGAATAGTTGGAATAGATTTGCATGCGATATTAACGAAGAGATTATTCGTGGTGTTGCAGATAAAATGGTAGAAAGCGGACTTCGGGATGCCGGATACATTTATTTGAATCTAGATGATTGCTGGCATGGTAAACGTGATAGTCTAGGATTTATTACTGCTGATCCGGTGAAATTTCCATCTGGAATAAAAGCTTTGGCCGATTATATTCACTCAAAAGGTCTGAAGATAGGTATTTATTCTGATGCAGGAAGACAAACATGCGGTGGTCGTCCGGGAAGTTTCGGTCATGAATATCAGGATGCACTGATGTATGCAAAGTGGGGAATAGATTATTTGAAATATGACTGGTGTAATACTGAAGATGTAAATCCGGTTGGAGCTTATAATTTGATGCGTGATGCTCTTCGTGCTGCCGGTCGCCCTATTTTATTTAGTATGTGTGAATGGGGACACAGCAAACCATGGACTTGGGCAAAAGATACCGGACATATGTGGCGTACAACGGGTGATATTTATAATTGCTTTGATTGTGTAGATGAACATCCGGGATGGAAAGCTTTTGGTGTAATGCAGATTCTGGATATGCAGGAAGGACTTCGTAAATATGCGGGCCCTGGTCATTGGAATGATCCGGATATGCTGGAAGTTGGTAACGGACAGACAGTAAATCAGGATCGTGCGCATTTTACAATGTGGTGCATGCTTGCTGCTCCGCTCATCTTAGGGAATGACATCCGCAATATGTCTGCTGATACAAAATCAATCATTTTAAATAAAGATGTTATTGCTGTTGATCAGGATACTTTGGGCGTTCAAGGCTTTAAGGCAGCAACTCAGGATAGTATTGATGTTTGGTTTAAACCTCTTGCTGGAGGCAAATGGGCTTTTTGCTTGTTAAATCGTTCCAAAGTAAATAAAGAATATACCATTCACTGGCAAAAATTTAATATTGACGATGAAATTTCTAAATGTTCCACTAATTTTTATAATACAACATATGCTGTAAAGAACCTATGGACAAAGAAACTGGAAGGAAATACTAAGAAAGATAAAAAAGTATTAGTGCCTGCTCAGGACGTTGTGTTATATAAGTTGAGTAAGGAAAATTAAACGTTAAGATAGTATTATATTATGAAAAAGTGTTGGTTTAGTTTGTTCATTTTGTGTATCTCTCTCTCTTTATTTGCTCAGGCAAATAAAGAGATGAATAAGCTCACTTATGAGGTAAAACAAACAAATGATTGGGTGTTTTATTCTCCTCAGAATCCTACTATTGAAGTATTGGTTAAAAACAAGCAAGATATAGTGTCTAAAGCTGTATTAAACTTGCAAGTAACAACAGATGATTTTAAACCGGTGCATAAGTTTGCACAATCTATTTCTTTGAATAAGGGAGATTCTACGGAGGCAGATTTTTCCTTCTCTGTTCCTGCTCCTGGTTTCTATCGCTGCACTGTTTCTCAGGAACTGGGTGGTGTAGTAAAGGAAATTAAGAAGTTTAATATTGGTTATGAACCCGAATCTGTTGTTTCTCTTCCTGATAACAAACCGGACTTACGCAAGTTTTGGGATGAGAGTCTGTCTCAACTGGCAAAGATAGCTCCTGAATATAAGCTTACTTTGATTCCTGATTCTTCAAATAATGTGCGTAAGCTATATACAGTAAGCATGAAATCCTTTGGTGGAGTTGAAATCTCTGGTTATTATTCTACACCGGCTAAAAAAGGAAAGTACCCTGCAATTATTAGCTATATGGGATATGGCTCAAAGCCATGGATACCTAAAACTAATGATAATCCTGGTTTTGTGAAATTTGTATTATCTGTTCGCGGACAAGCTTTGCAACAACCAACCAATATATATGGTGATTGGATAACATACGGCCTTCAGTCAAAAGAAGGTTATTATTATCGTGGTGCCTTTATGGATTTGGTCCGTGCTATTGATTTTATTGCATCTCGCCCAGAGGTAAATACAAAAAATATCTTTGCTGAGGGAGGCAGTCAAGGCGGTGCATTTACACTTGCAGCATGTGCATTAGATCATCGTATTGCAGCAGCTGCTCCTTTTATTCCATTTCTTTCTGATTATCCCGATTATTTTAAAATAGTTCACTGGCCGGGTGATGCAGTGAAAGCTGCTATGGCAAAACAACCGGGAATGACAGAAGCTCAACTATATGAATTGCTATCTTATTTTGATATAAAAAACCTGGCAGGATGGATTAAATGTCCGGTAATAATGGCTTCAGGGTTACAAGACGAGGTATGCCCTCCACATACAAATTTTTCAGGTTATAATCGTATCAATACAGAAAAGGAATATCATATTTATCCTACTTATGGGCATGACGTGCCTCCCGTTTGGTGGAATATTCGTATGAATTTCTTTAAAAATCATCTTAAATAATAGATATAGATAAAATAGTATCGTTTTAAGATAATATAGCATTTGTTATAAGACGTTACAATAAATATTTTTGTGTCGTAATATTTTAAATTCTAATTAATAGTTATGAAAAACATCGTGTTGTTTTTAATGGCGCTTGTAATGAGTTGCCATGTAATGGCGCAACAAGGTAGAATAACAGGAACAGTCATTGATAGTAAGGACGGTTCTGGTATGCCTGGCGTAAATGTTCAAGTAAAAGGGACCACAAATGGAACCATAACAGATTTGAATGGGAAGTTCTTGTTGAATGTTTCCACATCAAATGTTGTTTTGACTGTTTCTTGTGTGGGGTACAACTCTCAGGAAATCCGTTTGAAAAGTGATCAAAAAGTTGTCAATGTGTCTTTGGAAGAAAATTCAAAGTTACTTGATGAAGTAGTTGTAGTAGGGTATGGCGTTCAAAAGAAGAAGCTGTTAACGGGTGCTACTGTTCAGGTTAGTGGAAACGACTTGCAGAAATTAAGTACAACCAGTGCCCTGACAGCTTTACAGAGCCAGACTCCGGGTGTTAACATTACTCAAAGTTCAGGTCAACCGGGTGAAGGATTTAAAGTAACAGTTCGTGGTTTAGGTACTGTTGGTTCCTCTTCTCCTCTATACGTTATTGATGGTGTAGCAGGTGGTAGTATTGATAACTTGAATCCTTCTGATATAGAATCTATTGATGTATTGAAAGATGCTGCTTCTGCTGCTATCTATGGTGCTCGTGCTGCAAATGGTGTAATTCTGGTAACTACCAAACAAGGTAAGATTGGTAAAGTTTCCGTTTCTTACGATGGTTACTATGGTTCACAATATGCATACAAAATGCCGGACTTATTGACTGCTAAGGAATATATGGCTGTTGAGGATATGATTAACTTTAACGAAGGTAATCCTGCTAATAATTGGTCAGCTTTGCTTCCTTCTGCTTTGTATCAATCTATAACGGACGGTACTTGGAACGGAACAAACTGGATGAAAGAATCTTATAATAAAGCGGCCCCCGTTCAGAACCATGCTATTAACCTTACTGGTGGTAACGACGCTTCTAAATTCTCATTAGGTTTTTCTTATGCTTCTCAGGAGGGTATTTTTGGAAAACCAGTTGCATCTGATTATGGACGTTATACTGTTCGTGTTAATTCAGATCACGTTCTTTTGAAAGCTAAAGATTTTGATGCAATTAAGATTGGTCAAACATTGAACTACTCTTATAGCACTAAGTCTGGTGTTTCTACTGGTAATATTTATTGGAACTCTATCCATAGCTTATTGACTGCTAATCCATTAATGCCAGTATATGATACAAATGGTGATTATTATGATTATTATGCAAAACGAGATAATGGATGGAATTATGATGCAAGTGCAGCTAATCCTATAGCAAATACAGCTCTTTCAAGTCAAGGCTTAAATCTTTCTAAGAGCCATAATCTACAAGCAAGCGCTTATTTGCAAATTCAGCCGATTAAGAATTTGATTTTCAAATCTCAATTTGGTTATAAGATGAGTGCTTCTACTTATCGTTCATATGACAGGATAAAAAAATTGAGCTCAACAAACGAAACTACAACAGAATCTGTTAGCCAAAACGCAGGTTTAGGTTCATCTTGGACATTAGATAACACACTGGCTTATAAGCTCACTGTAAATGATCATACAATTGATATGATGATTGGTCAATCTGCTGAAAGATGGGGATTGGGAGATAATGTTAGTGCTTCTGGTAAAAATACATTGTTTCTGGGATCTTGGAAAAATGCATATGTTGACAATACAAAACCTACTTCATTAGATCAAATAACAGCTGGTAGTAGCCCTTGGGGTGAAGGAACTTTAGCTTCTTTCTTTGGCCGTGTTAATTATGACTATAAGGAAAAGTATATGGCTTCATTTACAGTGCGTGCTGATGGTTCTTCAAACTTCGCTAAAGGTCATCAATGGGGTTATTTCCCATCTGTATCTGCAGGTTGGGTTGTCACTAGTGAACCTTTTATGGAATCAACTAAAAACTGGATGGATTTCTTGAAAGTTCGTGCTAGCTGGGGACAGAATGGTAACTGTAATATTAATGGTTATCAATATTTAACTACTTTTGCTTTTGATGTAACTAATGGTTACTACTTTGGTACAGATAAATCTTCTCAGACAACAGGTGGTTATGCAAATATCCTTAAGAACCCAGATGTAACTTGGGAAACTTCAGAACAGCTTGACTTAGGTCTTGATGCTCGTTTCTTAGATAGTCGTTTAGGTGTGGCTTTTGACTGGTATAAGAAGACAACTAAAGATTGGTTGGTTCAGGCTCCTATTCTTTCTACTTATGGTTTGAATGCTCCTTATATCAATGGTGGTGATATTGAAAACCAGGGTTTTGAGTTAGCGATGAATTGGAATGATAAAATTGGTAAAGATTTTAGATATGGCATTAACATGAATATCTCTAAAAATGAAAATAAGGTAACCCGTATTGCTAATGCTGAGGGCATTATCCATGGTGATGCAAATGTTTTGAGTCAGGGAACAGATGAGATGTACCGTGCTCAGGTAGGTTTACCTATTGGTTATTTCTATGGATATAAAACAGATGGTATTTTCCAAAATTATGATGAAATAAATGCTTATAAAGCAGCAGGCAAAGGTGTATTGGCTGGAGCACAACCTGGTGATGTTATCTTCACTGATTATAATAAAGATGGAGTAATTGATGATAACGATAGAACAATGATTGGTAATCCTCATCCTGATTATACATTAGGTTTCGGTCTTAATTTTAGCTATAAAGGCTTTGACTTAAATATAGCTGCTACTGGTGCTTTTGGTCAGCAAATTGCTAAATCATATCGTTCATTCGCATCGGGAAAAAATGAGAATTATACAACTGACATTTTTGGTGCTTGGACAGGTGAAGGTACATCTAATAAGTTGCCACGTCTGACTTCAGGATCTCATACTAACTGGCAGAAAATTTCTGATATCTATATTGAAAATGGCGATTATTTGAAAATCCAAAACGTAACTATTGGTTATGATTTCAAAAAGCTTTTCACAAAGTTACCACTTCAACAAGCTCGTTTGTATTTTACAGTTCAAAATCTTTATACCTTCACAGGTTATTCAGGTATGGATCCGGAAATTGGTTATGGATATGACCATTCATGGGTTTCAGGAATCGATTTAGGGTTCTATCCAAGTCCTAGAACATTCTTGGTAGGTGCTAATCTTAAATTCTAATTGATAATAATATGAAAAAATTAATATACTTAGTAGTAGCAGCTCTCATGTTTGCTAGTTGTAATGATTTCTTAGCAACTGAGAACTTGACACAGAAGAATTCAGATAACTTTCCTGTGAATGAAAGTGATGCTACCCAGATGATTACAGCCATTTATGCAACCATGAATATTGCTATCCAAAAGGGGGTAAATAAAACCTATTTCTATGTAGCACAAGTGGCATCAGATGATTGTTATGGTGGTGGTGGTGAAAATGATAAAGATGCTCAGGCTTCAGACCACATTATGTACAATGGAGCTTCTCTTTTTGCAGATTTCTGGTCTGCACGTTATCAGGGTATTAACCGCGCAAATATGGCATTGGCAAATTTGGATAATGTAGCTGATGAGACAGTTAGAAATCAAAAGAAGGGTGAAGCACTTTTTTTACGTGCCTATTTCTATTTTGAATTGACTCAGATGTTTGAAAATGTGCCTTTAATTTCTGCAGCTCCTGAGAATGTTGCAGCAGCTCAAATAGCTCCTAAACAGATGCCTGCAGATTCAATTTACGCACATATTGCTTCCGATTTGAAACAGGCTGTTGAAATTATGCCAGCTCATAAATGGAATGAAGTCACTTCTGGTACAGCTACTCGTTGGGCTGCAGAAGCCTTATTGGCTCGTGTCTATCTGTTTTATACTGGTTTCTATGAGAAAAGTGCTCTTCCATTAGCAGATGGCAGCACATTGGGAAAAGACTTTGTGGTTACTGGTTTGAATGACTGTATTACTAATTCAGGACATAGCCTTGCACCTGACTTTCGTAGCTTGTGGCCATATACAAACTCTGTTACAAAGAAGAATTCAACTTATCAGTCAGATGCTCCAACATGGTTAAAAGATGGTGAGAATCCAGAACAGGTTTTTGCCCTTAAATTCTCTTATCAATCAGCTTGGGTTGGTGATAAATTAGGTTTCTCTAATCAATACGCACTATACTTTGGTATTCGTGATCAAAGTACAGATTATGGATTGACTGGTACTTATCCTATTGGACAAGGTTGGGGACAGGGTCCTGTCGCATCTAATTTATGGAATGATTGGAAGACTGAAGAACCAAATGATATTCGTCGTGAGGCTTCTATCTACCATGTGAAAGATAACTTCAAATACGGTCGTGATGCTCAGATGGAAGAAACGGGCTTGTGGCAATCTAAAATTGTTGCAACTCGTGCAATAGTAGGTGATAAAGACTATCCTAGCTTCTGTTCTACATCCGATTACTACGGTGATGGAACTTCTATGGGGCACTTTCAGGTATCTCATGCTCAGGATTTAACATTGATTCGTTTTGCTGATGTGTTGTTAATGCATTCAGAATTAACTGCTACTGCTGATGGTATGAACAAGGTTCGTGCTCGTGTAGGTCTTCCTGCAATAGGCTATTCTCTTGATGCTCTGAAGAAGGAACGTCGTCATGAATTAGCTTTCGAGGGTCTTCGTTGGGGTGATATTCGCCGTTGGCATGATGCTGAATCTGCTTTGGCTAAACAAGTTGGTCAGACAATTTGGAATAAAGGTCAGGAGACTTTAATGAAAGATCAAGGCGCTGGGTATGTAGCTCGTTATAAAGCAACAAGAGGATTTTATCCAATTCCAAAAACAGAAATCGACTTGTCTAACGGTGCATTGAAACAAAATCCAGGTTGGGATGAATCGGCTAACTTCTCAAGTTGGAATAACTAATAGTATAAATTATTAAATAGTAATAAGAATGAAAAAGTCAATTATATTTTCAATGCTTGTGGGAGCTGCAATGTTAGTTGCTTGCGACCCCATTGAAGACCGTGATACAATGACCGGAGCTATCACTGCAGATCAGCTGAATGTTTCAGCGAAACCAGTGCTAAAAGACGGTGTAAATTCGAATTATATCGAATTGAATAGTGAAGGTAATCCTTGCCTTTCTTCTTGGGATTATGGTTTTGGTACCTTAACTGATACCAAAGGAACTGTAAAGGTGATGATGGTTGGTGATAATGATATCGTATATAGTGGTATGAATCCAGATGGTACTATCATTAAAAAAACAATTACTGTTCATGTAGATAAGTTGTATGATGTTGCACCGGAATATGCTTTGTTCTGTGGTGATAATGGCACAAAAACCTGGGTTTGGGATGGCGATATGGGTACCCCTTGGGGTAATGGTGGTTACTTAAGTAACACTACTCCTGGTTGGTGGACCAATAACTTGGATGCTATCGAAAAGGGAGCTGTAGAAAAAGGTCTTCCTGGAGATGGTAAGAATGGGTCTATGATATTCTCTCTTAAGGGTATGAAACTTACAAAAAGTGATGGAACTTCTGGTTCATTCTCTTTTGATATGTCTAAAAAGACAACTGGTGCTGATGGTAATGTATGGGGCATAGGTAAGTTTTATACTAAAAGTGTGAATGTTCTTCTGGGTATTCAACCTAATCAATCAAACGCAATAGTTTATGAATATGATATTACTAAATTGGATGCTACCCATTTGTATTTAGCTTGTCCTGAAAGTGCAGCTGGCGGGGCTTGGAGTACTTGTTGGTACTGGTGCTTTAAAGCTAAATAATTTACCTTAAGTAAATTTTAACAGATTATGATTTATATTATCGGGCGAAACTTATAAAAGTTTCGCCCTGTTTTTTGTTTGATTCTTTTTTGTGAGATGTTCTTAGTATTAATTATATAATGACATTATATTGATATGTTATTCATTAATAGATGTTTTCTTTGTGAAGAATAGTTTCCAGATTTTTATGCCTCAATAAATGATAAAATAAGCAAGGGAAATTTTCTTTAAATAGTAGTATTTAGGCCTTTTAAAAGTGCCTTTTTTCAAACAATTTGTTATCTTTGCGATACCATTAATCTATAATAAAAATGCAAAATAAAACACTATACGTATTCTTTATTTTAACTTGTCTTACCTGCTGCAAATCAGAAAATAAGAAATTCACGATAGAAGGAACTGTTCCATCAACGAAATATGATGGTGAATGGGTCTATTTAGTGCCGGTTGAAGGAGCTTGTTCAAGTAACGTTGATTCGGTAAAAATAACTAATGCATCTTTTTCTTTTGAAGGTGAAAAAGAGCAGATGAGTATAATTCGTACTCGGCCTCTTTTACGCTTAAAACTGCAGGAATTATTACTTGTAACCGAACCTGGTACTACAAAGGCAATTATTGATTCTGTAAGTTCTGTTCATGGCACACCACAAAATGATGCGCTACAATTGTGGAAAGAGGAAAAGGAAAAGATTATGATCGGTTATAAGTTTATTAGAAAGGGGCTGGAAACTGTTTCTGGAAAAGATTCCCTTCGTTGGGTGGCTCAAAAAGAGATGTTTGTCAAGCGTGAACATATCAATAATGAGCGTTTTCTCAAGGAACAAGGTCATAATACAGTTGGTGCTTTTGTAAGAAAGATAACTGAAGAAACTAATAAATGAAAACAATATATTGATAATCAATATTAAGACTTGTACAATAAATATAAAGGTTGTTTTTGTTGATAAAAACGCGATTGGCAATTACTGCTTAATGCATTAATATAGAGTATCATTTATACGATTAATCTGCTGAATCCTTAATATATAACAGACGATGAAAGAATTATCAAGCACTCACATAAAAAAGTATAACATCCTGTTATCCCTACTATTTGGAGTATGTGTATTTATTTTCTTTAATTTCTATTATCCTTTCCATGTTCAATACCATGAACTGTTTCAAATGTTTTTGTTTACTCCTGATTATTTTCTTGAAAGAGTATCAGAACCGGGTGGAATGGCCATATATATAGGGAACTTTTTAGTTCAGTTCTTTTATTATGCTTGGGCAGGTGCTTTTGTTATAGCAGTTTTATTAGTCTTGTTGCAAAGAGAAATTGTCTGGATAACAAAAAAGTTTGGTTGCAATGATGCATTTTACCCATTGACATTTTTGCCTTCTATAGTCTATTGGATTCTGTTATGTGATGAAAATTATATGCTTTCAGGGTTAGTCTTATTGATTATGGTTTTAGCTACGGTTATTATTTGTACAACTATCCCTTCACGAATAATTCGTTTAATATCTGCAATAGTCCTGACACCTATACTTTACATCCTTTGTAGTGGCTGCTTTTGGCTCTTTGCTATATTTATGATTCTGTTAGAAATCTTTTATTGGCGAGAAAAGATGAATATCCGTTGGTGGATTATGGTTATATGTTCAGCACTATTGGCTGTCTCTTCTCCTTTTGTGTCTAAATATTTTTATCAATATCCATTAGAACGCTTGTGGTTGGGCATTGGGTTTTATCGTTTTCCTAAAATATCACCTTATGGACAAATAATCGTCTGGTTGTTGGCATTTGTTGTATCACTATTACCTCGTTTCATGCCAAAAATTGTTTTAATAAAGAAATATATTATAGCAGTAGCATCACAAGTTTTGTTATTAGTCATTTTGGCTATTTACCTGATAGGAAATGCTGCTAGTTGGGATAAGGAAGAAGTTATGGGATACGCTCATTATGTAAGGATGCAGGAATGGGACAAAATAATAGCTATGGCAGATAAAAAAACTCCAACAGCTCCAATGTCTGTTGCTTGTTTAAATCTGGCTTTAGCTAAAACCGGAGTTCTAAGTGATAGAATGTTTTGCTATTATCAGAATGGAGTACAGGGGCTAATTCCTCCTTTTAAGCCCGATTTTACAGCTCCACTTCCAACAAGTGAAGTCTATTATCAATTAGGAATGATAAACTCATCTCAGCGTTTAGTGTTTGAAGCTATGGAGTCTATTCCTGATTATCAGAAGAGTGCCAGCTGTTATAAGCGTTTGGCTGAAACAAACTTAATAAACGGACAATACAAAGTTGCTGCTAAATATCTGAGGACTTTGCAGCATACACTGTTTTATCGTAATTGGGCAACAGAAACATTGACCTATCTATATGATGAAAAACGAATAAATGCACATCCTGAATGGGGAAGATTAAGGCAATTACGTTATAAGGACGATTTCCTTTTCAGTGAAGGGGAACTTGACGTAATGTTAGGAATCCTTTTTCAACACAATAAGAATAATCGTATAGCTTATGAATATCTGATGGCTTGTTCTTTGCTCAGCAAGGATCTTGATAAATTTAATAAATACTATCCGTTAGGGAAAGATGTTGGATATAATCACATACCTAAAAGCTATCAGGAAGCTTTGCTGTTCATTTGGAGTTTGAAACATAATCCATTAAATGAAAAGGCTCCATGGCCTATTGATCCTCAGGTTACACAACGCTTGCTTGATTATGCTCCGATATATATGCAGGAAAAGAATGCTGAACCAATTTTAAAAGATCGGTTTGGTGATACATATTGGTATTATTTACATTTTGGTGCTAAGAAATGATGAAAAGAATGAAACAAATAATTTGTCTGTTCCTGATTGGAATAGCTATGGCTTCTTGTAATAATCAGGTTAACTCACCTTCTAAAATAGATAAATATCCTTCCATCTATCCAGATTACGTGGGTGTAACGGTTCCTGCCACCATTGCTCCTTTGAATTTTACATTGCCTGATGAAACTTTTGATAGGGTAGATGTTGTAGTGAAAGGAAAGATGGGTAATGAAATACATATTAATGGTCATGATGTATCTTTCTCATCCTCAGAGTGGAAAAGTTTATTGGAAAGCAATAAAGGACATAGTCTTTTAGTCACGGTTTGTTTAAAGCAAAGCGGACAGTGGAAACAATATAAGTCTTTCCCCATTTATATAAGTAAATATCCTATTGATTATGGCCTGGTCTACCGATTAGTTGCTCCGGGATATGAAGTATATAGCAAGATGGGTATTTATCAACGTGAGTTAGCATCTTATAAACAGACAGCATTATATGAAAATACTTTGGTTACTGGTTCTTGTGTGAATTGTCATAGTTTTAATAAGACGAATCCGAATCATTCCAGTTTGCACGTACGCGGAAAAAATGGAGCAACTTACATGAACATTAATGGTAAATCTGAATTCCTGAATACAAAGACAGATAAAACAATCGGATCTTTTGTTTATCCTTATTGGCATCCTTCTGGCAAATATATTGCTTATTCAGTCAATAAGACCCGTCAGGTTTTTCATGTGGCAAAAGATCAACGTATAGAGGTGGTTGATCTGGAATCTGATGTAATTGTATATCAACCGGAAACGAAGCAGGTATTGACTACTAATCTTTTAAAGACAGCTTCTTTTGAGACTTTCCCTGCTTTTTCTGCAGATGGTCGTACATTGTTTTTTTGCTCTGCAGAACAGAAAAAAATGACTAAAGAATATAAAGACGTAAAATATAGCTTATGCAGTATCTCTTTTGATCCGGAGAAAGGGACTTTCGGTGATCATATAGATACGCTTGTATCTGCAAAGTCAATGAATAAAAGTGTCTCATTTCCTCGTCCATCTTATGATGGAAAATATATAATGTTCACTTTGTCTGATTATGGAAATTTCTCTATCTGGCATAAAGAGGCCGATCTATGGTTGCTTAATCTGGCTGATAAAAGCGTAAGAAGACTAGACGAAGTGAATAGTGATGATACGGAAAGTTATCATAACTGGAGTAGCAATTCACATTGGTTCGTGTTCAGCAGCCGTCGTGACGGAGGATTATATACTCGCTTATATATAGCTTCAATAGACGATAAAGGAGTTGTAAGTAAGCCCTTCCTTTTGCCGCAAAAAGAGCCTTTCCGTTATTATGACGAATCAGGCTATTCGTTTAATGTACCCGATTTTGTATCTTCACCTGTAAAATGGGATACCAAAGAGATGGAGAACGGTCTCACATCTAAAGAACGAACACAAGTAACAATTAAAAAATAAAAATGGAATATAGATTTTATACATTTGCTTCTTATAATGTAAATGTAGAACTTTCTTCTTTCGGTAAAGCTGGACATGCAGTGGAATATCATCTCATGTTTCATGTAAAGGGAGAAGGATTAAATTATGAAACGCAGTTACAGAATCTGCATCATGCTTATAACGAGTTATTGAAAGATGAATCAATGAATGATGCAAAACCCGTTATGAAACGCTACTTCCTTAGTGACGCAGCAAACCAGGCAGAACAATTACAGGAAGAGTTGAAATCGTTTCCGTCATGTGCAACCTCTATTCTTCAACAGGCTCCTTTAGATGGTAGCAAGATTGCATTATGGTGCAATTTGATAACGAATACTAACCCTGCCTATAAACATTATTGGATAGCTGGCGCCGGAATTGCTTCGGGTAATTCAGAAGAACAAACTCATACTCTATTACAAAATTACGAAACAGAGCTACAACTACAGGAGTGTACATTAGAGAGAGATTGTGTTCGTACCTGGTTCTTTGTGCAAAATGTAGATGTAAATTATGATGGTATGGTGAAAGCTAGGCGTGAAAACTTTGTTGAACAAGGACTTACTGAACAGACTCATTATATTGCCAGTACAGGTATTGAAGGGCGGCATGCAAATCCAAATATTCATGTATTGTTAGACGCTTATACCATAAAAGGACTGCAACCTGGTCAAATAAAATATCTTCGTGCATTGAGCCATTTATGTCCAACATATGACTATGGTGTAACATTTGAACGAGGTACTTGTTTGTATTTCGGAGATAGAAGTAAGGTTTATATAAGTGGTACGGCTAGTATTGATAAAGAAGGAAATATAATGCATGCTGGAGACATTGTTGGCCAGGTTCACCGTACCTGGGAAAATGTAGAAGTCCTTTTGAAAGAAGCTGATTGCACATTCGAAGACTTGATGCAGATTATTGTGTATTTACGTGATATGGCTGATTATCAGTGTGTGACTAAAATGTTTGATGAGAAGTTTAATCAGATTCCTAAAGTAATAGTATTAGCTCCCGTATGCCGTCCGGGGTGGTTGGTTGAAATGGAATGTATAGCGTCAAAAATTAAGCTGAACAAGACTTTTAAAGATTTATAGATAAATGAAACAACCTAAATCATTAGTAATATACATTCTTATTATTATACTTCTTGCTTTGGCTACTTTTGTAGGTAAAGGCTTTGGAAATGATTTTGCTATTTCTTTTATTTATCGTTCATGGTGGTTTATTGGTTTATGGATACTACTTTTGACTTTTGCATTTTATGACTTTCGGAGATATATCTTTATTAAAAGATGGAGGCCTTCTGTTTTATTACATGCTTCTTTGGTAATTATACTTATGGGGGCATTAGTAACTCATCTTACAAGTTTAAGTGGTACAATTCACTTAAGAGAGAATCTACAGACTAAAGTATTTATGGATGATAATGGCGAAGAATTTCATTCTTTGCCATTTGCTGTTATATTGAATAACTTTTGTGTGAATAAATATCCTGGAACAGAGGCTCCTATGAACTATGTTTCTAAGCTGACGATTATAGATAATAATATCAAAACCAATTTAGATATTTCAATGAATCGTATATTGAACTATCATGGTTATAGATTCTTGCAAAGTTCTTTTGATGAAGATCAGAAAGGTTCTTATTTGTCTGTTCAACATGATCCTTATGGGATCTTTATAACTTACAGTGGATATTTCTTATTTGCAATCTCAATGATTTGGATGTTATGCTCTAAGGAAGGCCTATTTCGCAAGCTTTTGAGAAATCCATTATTGAAAAAGCTCTCTTTCTTTTTTGTATTATTATTTGTTTTTAATCATGCAAAAGCATCTGATTTACCAGTATTACCAGTAGATGTTGCTAATAAATTAGGGCGTACTCAGGTGTTATACAATGATCGTATTGTTCCATTGCAGACTATGGCTAAAGATTTTACTCTTAAGTTAAGCGGTAGCTTGTCATACAAAGGATATACAGCAGAACAGGTCCTTACTGCCTGGTTGTTTTTCCCTGATCGATGGTCATCTGAACCTATTATCAAAGTAAATAACAAGCAATTACAGAGGGCGCTACATGTTGGGCCAATGGCATCTCTGAATCAATTTTTCACTGATAATAATGAATATAAGCTGCAGCAGTATTATAATTTAATGAATTCCGGTGGAAGACAAGATGCCTTTTTTAAAGCCGTTTTGGAAACCGATGAACGTGTTGAGTTGATAAAGATACTTCAAAAAGGAGAGCTGTTAAAGCTGTTTCCTTCTAAATGTAACAGAGAGATTATTTGGTTGTCTGCAAACTCTGCTTTGCCGGCCAATTATACAAGAAAGAAGGTGGAGTTTATTCATAGCTTTTTTCCTATAATGAATAAATATATAATAAAGAAAAAATATAATGATGCAATTTTGCTTATTAATAAACTGAATAAATATCAGATAGATGAAGGAGGAGAAACAGTTCTGTCTGATAATAAAATAACGGCGGAAATTATTTATAATAAGATTAATATTAGTTATCTGTTCATTTTTAATCTTACTTTGGGATTGATTGGATATGTTTTATTTATTATAATGATTATAAAAAACAGAGATGTCAAAGCTAAAGATATATCTCAACCTTTGCATCCAGATTATACCTCAGCAGGATATTTCTATAAGCTAATTAAACATCTTCAGATAGCTTTATTTATTGCACTAGTGCTTTCTTTTCTATTTCATACCTTTTTTTTAGGGCTTCGTACATACATAAGCGGACGTTTACCTTTTGCCAATGGCTATGAAATTATGCATTTTGTTGCTTGGACAGTGATGCTGTTTTCTTTAGTCTTTTGGCGGAAATTTGTTTTAATAATCAGTTTTGGTTTTTTGTTGTCGGGTCTTGCACTTATGGTATCTTCATGGGGGCAAATGAATCCTCAGATAACACCATTGATGCCAGTCTTATTGTCACCTTGGCTTAGTTTGCATGTGTCATTGATTATTATGAGTTATGCTATGTTTTCTTTTACTGTTATAAATGCAATTACTGCATTCATATTATACAGATATAAATTGAAAGAAGAAATTGAATGTTTAACATTAGTCTCTCGCATAATTCTTTATCCTGCTACATTCTTTCTTGGTCTAGGTATTTTTATAGGGGCAATTTGGGCAAATCAAAGCTGGAATAGTTATTGGTCATGGGATCCTAAGGAAGTCTGGGCTTTAATTTCTTTCATGGTATATGCCTTAGGCATTCACACAGGATCAATAAAGAAAATGAATCATCCTGTTTTCTTTCATGTTTTTATGTTCCTATCTTTCTTAACAATACTTATGACCTATTTTGGAGTAAATTATTTCTTAGGAGGAATGCATAGCTATAGTGGATAGAATGATAGAAGTTTGATTTATAATCAGATACAGGAAAAATGCTTTTCATTATATTGATAATGAACGTAATTGATCTCTTTATTCAAGAATCTAACGATGAATCTTTCCTCATGTAAATAAAGTGTTGTTTTAAGATAAAATTGTATTTGTAATACATGTAGGCATCATCTATCTTTGCTAAAAGAATAATAGGTCTTTTCATATTATATATTAAAAATTAATATGACTGTGAGGAGAACATATTTATGCAATCAGATGCCTGATCTGAAATAAATTTACTATCATGAAAAAGATATTATTAGCTGCTATGACGTTAATTTTAACCAGCTCTTTCTCCAATGGGAACAAGAAAGAGGTTTACAAGGATGCCACGGCTCCGGTAAAGGACAGAGTGGAGGACTTACTCCAACGGATGACTCTTGAGGAAAAAGTGGGGCAAATGAATCAGTTTGTCGGTATTGAACATATTAAGGCTGCTCAGGCTACGCTTACTGCTGATCAGTTGAGAACTAATACCGCAAATGCATTCTACCCGGGTACTTCAGTAGAAGATATTGTAAAGTGGACTGAAACCGGAAAAATCGGTTCCTTTCTGCATGTGCTAACGTTGAAAGAGGCCAATTACCTGCAATCACTGGCTATGAAAAGCAGATTGCAAATTCCTATAATCTTTGGTATTGATGCTATTCACGGAAATGCGAATGCACCCGATAACACTGTTTACCCAACAAACATTGGTCTGGCTTCTTCTTTTGATCTGGATATGGCATATAAGATTGCCCGCCAAACAGCGAAGGAGATGCGTGCCATGAATATGCACTGGACGTTTAACCCGAATGTGGAAGTTGCCCGCGACGCTCGTTGGGGCAGGGTAGGCGAAACTTACGGTGAAGATCCTTATCTGGTTTCATTGATGGGCGTTCAGTCGGTTAAGGGATATCAGGAAAAGCTCAATGGTAAGGAAGATGTGCTGGCTTGTATCAAGCACTTTGTCGGTGGTAGTGAGCCTCTGAATGGAACCAATGGCGCTCCGGCAGATTTATCAGAGCGTACGCTGCGTGAAGTATTCTTTCCACCTTTCAAGGCTGGTGTTGAGGCTGGTGCAATGTCCTTGATGACTGCTCATAATGAACTGAATGGAATTCCTTGTCACAGCAATGACTGGCTGATGGAGGATGTTCTTCGCAAGGAATGGAAGTTTCCCGGGTTTGTGGTTAGTGACTGGATGGACATTGAACATATAAATGATTTACATGCTACGGCAGAGAATATAAAAGAAGCTTTCTATCAAAGCATCATGGCCGGAATGGATATGCACATGCATGGCCTTCACTGGAACGAAGATGTAGTTGAATTAGTGAAAGAGGGGCGCATCCCTGAATCACGTATTGATGAATCTGTTCGTCGCATTCTGGATGTGAAGTTCCGTCTTGGACTATTTGAACAACCTTATGCCGATGAGAAACAGAGCATGAAAATCCGTTTGTGCAGTGAGCACAGAGCTACAGCTTTGGAGGCTGCACGCAATGGCATTGTGTTATTGAAGAATACCGGTGTACTTCCACTTTCACAGGATAAGTATAAAAAAGTAATGGTTACAGGTATCAATGCCAATGATATGAATATTCTGGGCGACTGGAGTGCGGTTCAGAAAGAAGAGAATGTAATAACTATTCTTCAGGGATTGAAAATGACTGCTCCGCAAACAAATTTTGACTTTGTAGATCAGGGATGGGATCCCCGCAACATGGATCAGAAAAAGGTTGATGAGGCTGCCGAAAGAGCAAAAGATGCCGATTTGAACATTGTAGTTGCCGGAGAATACATGATGCGTTTTCGCTGGAAGGACCGTACCGGAGGTGAAGATACCGACCGCTCGGATATTGATTTAGTTGGATTGCAGAACGAACTGATTAAGAAAGTTGAGGCTTCAGGTAAGCCTACTATCTTGATACTTGTAAATGGCCGTCAACTGGGTGTGGAATGGGCAGCCGAACATCTTCCTGCTATCGTTGAAGCTTGGGAACCGGGAATGTATGGCGGTCAGGCTGTAGCCGAAATCCTTTACGGAAAGGTGAATCCTTCGGCTAAACTGCCAGTTACTGTTCCTCGCAGCGTAGGTCAGTTGCAAATGATTTATAATCATAAACCTTCTCAATATTTCCATCCGTATGTAGTGAAACCAAGTACCCCGCTTTATCCGTTTGGATACGGCCTTTCATACACAACTTACAAGTATGATGATTTGAAACTTGATAAGACAGAAATAGGAAAAGACGGCAATGTGAACGTCAGCGTTAAGATTACAAACACAGGAGATCGCGATGGAGTGGAGATTGCTCAGCTTTACATCCGTGATAAGTTTAGTTGTGTTACCCGTCCGGTAAAGGAACTTAAAGATTTTGCCCGCGTTGCTTTGAAAGCGGGAGAGAGTAAAGTGGTGAACTTCACCATTACTCCTGACAAGCTTGCCTTTTATGATAAGAAGATGAACTGGCAAGTGGAACCGGGAGAGTTTATTGTAATGGTTGGATCTTCCTCGGAAGATAATTCATTATTAAAGCAGAGTTTTTTGGTTAAGTAATGGAATATTTGTAACGAGTTGCGTAACCCAAATTTGCGAGTTGCGCAACTCGTAAAAGCGACCTGCGCAGCTCAATATAATGACCTGCGCAACTCATTCTTGCGACCTGCGCAGCTCGTGAAAAAGATTCCGTTAAGAATTAAAATAATTATTAGTATGGTTAAAAAGATTAGGAATATTGCTGCCGGAGCTCTCCTTATAGCTGGGATAACTTCTTGCAGCGCAGCAAATAATGTTACAGAGGGCACTAAGCCCAATCCAAAATTAACGGTGGAGACACAGCATCTGCTGAAAAATCTTCAGAGTATGCCGGCAAAGGGATTTATGTTTGGCCATCAGGATGATACGGCTTATGGTATAGGCTGGGATGGAGATCCTGACCGCTCAGACGTAAAAAGTGTATGCGGTGACTATCCCGCTGTCTGCGGATGGGATTTGGGTCACATTGAATTGGGCGATGATAAGAATCTGGATAAGATTCCTTTCCAAAGAATTCGCCAGGATATCATAGCACAATACCTTCGCGGCGGACTTAATACCGTTAGCTGGCACTTGAATAACCCACTAACCGGTGGAGATGCTTGGGATGTGAAAACTGAAGGTGTAGTTACATCTATACTTCCGGGCGGAGCAAAACATGAATTATTCGTTAGCTGGCTGGGTAAACTGGCTACTTTCCTTAATTCACTTACTACGCCCGACGGGAAAAAGATTCCGGTTCTTTTCCGTCCCTGGCATGAACATACAGGTAGCTGGTTTTGGTGGGGAAAATCTCACTGTACGCCACAGAAATATAAAGAATTGTGGAAAATGACTCACGATTACCTCAGCTCACATGGCATTACAAACTTGCTGTATGCCTATTCACCAGGCAGTGAAAAAACAGTGGAAGAATATATTGAACGTTATCCGGGAGATAAATATGTAGACTTGCTGGGATTCGACTGCTATCCTTCTGCAAAACCTGAAGGAACGGATGAATATAGAACTTTAATGAATACAGTATTGACCTATCTTACTAAGTTGGGTAAGGAGCATAGCAAACCAATTGCCGTAACAGAAACAGGATTGGAAGCTTTACCAATGGCCAACTGGTGGACAGATGTTCTTTTTCCTATAGTAGATAAATATCCAATATCTTATGTGTTAGTATGGCGCAATGCCCGCGAAAAACCTAATCATTACTATGCCCCTTATCCGGGCCAGGTATCGGCTCCGAATTTTGTGGAATTCTACAATCAACCCAAAACCTTGTTCTGCAAGGATGTAAAAAGCTTATATAAATAATAATCTAATCAACTAATCACTAAAATAATTTCTTTACTCATGGAGCAATTTAAAAATAGAATAGCAAAGATATTTGCCGATCACGAAGACTTTTTATCCCGAAAGAATGTACCGGAAGATGATACAAATGGACTGTTTACAAGATATAAAAATCCGGTTTTAATAGCTGCTCATACTCCTGTAATCTGGAGATATGATCTGGACGAAAAGACAAATCCATACCTTATGGAGCGTATTGGAATGAATGCGGCTTTGAACTCGGGTGCTATTAAATGGAACGGGAAATATATCCTTTTGGTGCGTGTTGAGGGAGCCGACCGTAAATCTTTCTTTGCCGTGGCCGAGAGCCCTAATGGAATAGATAACTTCCGCTTTTGGGATTACCCTGTAACTATGCCCGATACGGAAGATCCTGCCACAAATATTTACGATATGCGCCTTACAGCTCACGAAGATGGCTGGATTTACGGCATTTTCTGTGCCGAACGTCTTGATCCTAAAGCCCCTGCGGGCGATCTTTCTACGGCAACGGCTACCGCCGGAATTGCACGCACAAAAGATTTGAAGACCTGGGAACGCTTGCCGGACTTAAAAACAAAGAGTCAGCAGCGCAATGTGGTGCTTCATCCGGAGTTTGTGAATGGAAAATATGCACTCTATACCCGTCCGCAAGATGGCTTTATTGATGCCGGAAGTGGCGGAGGCATTGGCTGGGCATTGGTAGATGACATGACAAATGCCGTTGTAAAAGAAGAAAAGATTATAGATCATCGTTACTATCATACTATCAAGGAAGTGAAAAATGGCGAAGGTCCTCACCCAATTAAAACGGCTAAAGGCTGGCTTCATCTGGCTCACGGAGTAAGAGGATGCGCTGCCGGTTTGCGATATGTGCTCTATATGTATATGACTTCTCTCGAAGATCCCTCCAGACTGATTGCTTCTCCGGGCGGATATTTCATGGCTCCTGTGGGAGAAGAACGGATTGGTGATGTGTCTAATGTGCTTTTCAGTAACGGTTGGATTGCCGACGAGGACGGAACTGTGTTTATCTATTACGCATCTTCCGATACACGTATGCATGTAGCTACCTCAACTGTTGATAAGTTGGTGGATTATTGCATGAATACTCCTGAAGACGGCTTCAGCACTTCCGCATCTGTGGAGACAATAAAGAAACAGGTAGAAAAGAATCTTAGTAAACTGGCCAATAAATAATAGTTGGAATCGTTTATATACTCGTATAAAAAGTTTACTTTAGATTTAATTTTGAAATAATATCATGATAAAACTAACAGAGAAAATAGGTTACGGTTTCGGAGATATGGCTTCTTCCATGTTCTGGAAGATTTTCGGAATGTACCTTCTTTACTTCTATACAGATGTTTACGGGCTGGCTCCGGCAGCAGTTGGAACAATGTTTCTCATCACTCGTGTATGGGATTCATTTCTTGACCCTGTAATCGGAGTGATTGCCGACAGAACAGAGTCCCGATGGGGTAAATTCCGTCCGTATCTGCTCTATATAGCTCTCCCTTTCGGAATAATTGGTGTGCTTACTTTTGTAACGCCCCATTTTAGTACTGAGTGGAAGCTTGCTTATGCATATCTCACTTACACGCTAATGATGATGGTTTATTCTGCAATCAATGTGCCCTACGCTTCATTGCTTGGAGTGATGACTCCTAATCCGCAGGAACGAACCACCCTTTCTTCATATAGAATGTTTTTCGCCTATCTGGGTAGTTTCATCGCTTTACTGATTATTCAGCCGTTGGTGGAATTCTTCTCAAAAATTGGTGGGGGAGTTAATCCTCAACAGGGCTGGACTTACGGCGTTGCCGTGATTGCTGTAATGTGTGTGGCTCTTTTTATCGGGTGTTTTGCTCTGACAAGAGAACGTGTGAAGCCGGTAAAGCAGGAAGAAAAAAGCACTCTGAAAGAAGATTTACTCGATTTGTGGCATAATCGACCATGGTGGATTCTGTTGGGAGCAGGCATTGCAGCATTGATCTTTAACTCTATTCGCGACGGAGCAACTATCTATTATTTCAAGTATTATGTTTTGGAGGACAACTCCCTCAAAATAGCATCATTGGGAGTAACGGTTACGTGGACTTCTCTTTATCTGGCACTAGGTCAGGCATCTAATATGGTGGGTGTGGCTTTGGCTGCTCCTGTTGCAAATCATATCGGAAAGAAGATGACTTATATGGGAGCAATGGCTATTGCAACGGTACTAAGCATTGCTTTCTTCTGGTTTACTCCCGGACAGTTGGTGCTGATATTTGTATTCCAGGCCTTGATTAGTACTTGTGCCGGAATTATCTTCCCGCTATTGTGGTCTATGTATGCGGATATTGCCGATTATTCCGAGTTGAAATGCGGTCGCCGTGCTACGGGATTGATCTTCTCTTCCTCTTCAATGTCTCAGAAACTGGGATGGACACTGGGTGGTGCGCTAACCGGTTGGTTATTGTCTTACTTCGGTTTCAAGGCAAATGTGGCACAATCCGAGAATGCCATTACAGGAATCAAGATGATGTTGAGCTTCCTTCCTGCAATAGGTACAGTTCTTTCGGTAATTTTTATCTCTTTCTATCCGCTCAGCGAGAAGAAAGTAAAGAACATTACCCTGCAACTTGAAGAACGTCGTAAAGATTTAAAGTAGAAACAATGAACAATACAAATGAATTAAAAGCGGAAGTTCTTGATGTGTTGCAGAATAATATTCTTCCATACTGGGAAAATAAGATGCAGGATAAAGAAAATGGGGGCTTCTATGGACAAATAACCGGTAAGGAAGAGCTGATTTCCGAAGCAGAAAAGGGGGCTATCCTTAATGCACGTATCCTCTGGACTTATTCTTCTGCATACCGTTTGCTTAAGAAAGATGAATATTTTGAAATGGCCAATCTGGCTAAAAGGTATCTGATTGAACATTTCTATGATAATGTATTTGGCGGTATCTATTGGTCGCTCGATTATAAAGGCAATCCACTTGATACAAAGAAACAGATTTATGCACTTGGCTTTGCCATTTACGGATTGAGTGAGTTTAGCAGAGCAACCGGTGACAAAGAAGCTTTGGAATATGCCATAAAACTGTTTCACTCTATTGAGGAACATAGTTTTGATAAAGAAAAGAATGGTTATCTGGAGGCGTTTACTCGTGAATGGCACGAGATTGCTGATATGCGTTTAAGTGAGAAGGATGCCAACGAAAAGAAGACAATGAACACTCATCTTCATATTCTGGAACCATATACCAACTTATACCGGGTGTGGAAAGACGAAGAACTGAAGAAGCAAATAAGGAATTTGGTAGAGGTATTCCTAGATAAGATTTTAAACAAGGAAACCAATCATCTGCGTCTCTTCTTTGACGAGGATTGGAATGGCAAGGATCATATAATCTCTTACGGTCATGATATTGAGGCTTCATGGCTTATTCACGAAGCTGCACTGGTGCTTGAAGATGCTGAGTTATTGAAGAGGGTAGAAGATGTTGTTCCCCGAATAGCTGATGCTGCCGCCGAAGGACTCCTGCCGGATGGAGGAATGATTTATGAAAGGAATCTTGAAACGAATCATGTGGATGGTGATCGTCATTGGTGGGTTCAGGCAGAAACAGTCGTGGGATATATCAATCTTTATCAGCATTTCAATCGGGAAGATGGGCTGGAAAAGGCTACGCTTTGCTGGAACTTCATAAAGAACAATCTTATAGATAAGAAAAACGGCGAATGGCATTGGAGTCTGAAAGCAGATGGTACAATTAACACAGCCGATGATAAAGCTGGTTTCTGGAAATGCCCGTATCACAACGGACGTATGTGTATGGAGATAATAGAACGGTATTAGTAAGAATAGTTTTGATTGGTTTAAGATCAGGAGTTTGAAATTCCTGATCTTAACTGTTTAAATAGTTATAGTTGACCTTAAAATACTACTAAATGATGAAACTTAAATCAGTACTGCAAGCGCTTTTTTTATTTGTATTAATTCTACCATCTTTTTCACAGAATAAGAATAATCCGAATGATCTGTCTGGGAAGGGACGTGAGCATCTTTTAATGGACTTTGGATGGCGTTTTGCATTAGGTAATGCAAAAGACTATGAGAAAGATTATTCTAATGGTACCAGTTACTTTACGTATTTGGCTAAAACTGGCTATGGAGATGGTGCTGCCGCCCAACAATTCGAGGATCGCACTTGGCGTGAAGTTGATCTTCCGCATGATTGGGCTGTTGAACTTCCTTTTTCTTCTTCAGCGAGTCACAGTCATGGTTACAAAACAATTGGATGGAAATACCCGGAAACTTCGGTAGGATGGTATCGTAAAAAGTTTCATATTCCCGCATCTGATCTTGGGCGCAAAATAAGTATTCAGTTCGATGGCATCCATCGTAATTCAACGGTATGGGTCAATGGGTTTTATGTAGGCAGCGAGTCTAGTGGGTATGCTTCATCAGTTTATGACATCACTGACTATCTCAATTATGGAGAAGAAAATGTAGTTGCAGTACGTGTTGATGCTAGTATAGAAGAGGGATGGTACTATGAAGGTGCTGGAATATACAGACATGTGTGGCTCAACAAAACAGATAGGTTGCATGTAGCTCAGTATGGAACATTCGTCACTTCCGATATAAATGAAGATAATGCAGAATTAACCGTTCGCACAACCATAGAAAATCAATATCCCCAAACTTCAAGATTCTCAATAGAACAAATATTGTTTGATGCTTCAAATAGGCCTGTTGTGAGTCAGAAGTATGATTCTCTTTCATTAGAAGGAAATCAGGAAAGCACCTTATATCATAAATTGAAGGTGGAAAACCCCAAGCTATGGTCAATTGAGACTCCTTACTTATATCATCTTGAAACCCTTGTTAAAGTTGACGGCAAGAATGTAGATTCTTACAATACCAATGTGGGAATTCGTACTGTACGTTTTGATCCGAACTTGGGATTCTTTCTTAATGGTAAAAATGTAAAAATCAAAGGAACCAACAATCATCAGGATCATGCCGGGGTGGGTACTGCAATTCCCGATGTTTTGCAAGAGTTTAGAATAAAAAAGTTGAAAGAGATGGGTAGTAATGCTATTCGTACTTCTCACAATCCTGCCACACCTGAATTACTGGATGCCTGTGACCGGTTAGGTATGTTAGTCCTTGACGAAAACAGATTAATGGGAATAAACCAGGAACATTTTGATTTGCTCAAGCGGTTTATGATTCGTGACCGTAACCATCCGTGTGTAGTAATATGGTCTTTGGGTAATGAAGAATGGGCTATTGAAAGCAATGAGAAAGGTGCAAGAATAACTAAAACAATGCAGGAATATGCACAGAAAGTTGATTCTTCACGTGCCTTTACAGTCGCAGTATCAGGCGGATGGGATAATGGTAGCGGCAAAACAGTGCAGGTGATGGGTTATAATTATATAGTGCAGGGCGATATTGATGTTCATCACAAGAAATTTCCCTGGCAATGTGGCATTGGTACCGAAGAAAGTAATACTATTGGTACTCGTGGCGTATATCAGGATGATTTAGCTAATGGACGTATAGCGGCAACTAATCGTATGCCAGAAAATGTAGGAACAGAATCTGGATGGAAGTTCTATCTGGAAAGACCATTTCTTGCAGGACTTTTCTTTTGGACTGGCTTCGATTATCGTGGTGAGGCTAATCCGCTTGTTTGGCCGGCAGTTAACTCGCAATACGGAATCGTTGACCTTTGCGGTTTCCCCAAAGATATTTTCTACTACCTTAAATCGTGGTGGGCAAATGAACCTGTGATGCATATCATGCCACACTGGAATTGGAAAGGCAGCGAAGGGAAAAATATTAAAGTGACTATTTACAGTAATGCTGATGAGGTTGAACTAATATTGAATAGAAAAAGCTTAGGGAAGAAAACGATGCCTAAGAATGGTCATATAGATTGGGATGTAACTTATCAGCCGGGAACTCTTCTGGCAAAGGGATTTATAAAGAATAAACAGGTTGTTGTCCAACAAATTGAAACGACTGATGTTCCGTCAAAAGTTATTCTTTTTGCTGATCATACACAACTGAATTCTAATGGTGAGGACATTGCCATTATTACAGTGCAGGTGGCGGATAAAAAGAACCGGATGGTTCCTACTGCTGACAATGAAATTGAGTTTACGCTCAGTGGGCCAGGTAGAATCATAGGTGTTGGTAATGGAGATCCAGCATCTCATGATCCAGAACAGTTTTTAGAATCAGTGGAAACCAGTTCTATCAGCGGAATGAAATTTATGCAATCGGGCTCAATGCCAGAGATTAAAGAACTGGAAGCGAATAAAAATGATTCGATCTGGAAAGAAGCTTTCGTGAAAAATTATGGCGAATATGATACTACTAAGAATCTTATTATAAAAGGCTCTTTTAATTTATCTGATTTCAATGAAAAGACAGAAATAACATTCTATGCAAAAAGTTTGTCTGATAATCAGTCTATCTATGTGAATGGAAAATTACTGGCTAAAGATATTAAGCGGAATGATCCTAATCAGGTTTTTATTCTTGATCATAATTATTTGCATAAAGGTGAGAATACAGTGCTCTTTGTAGGGAAACCACTCGTTAAGCAGAATAAATGGGAAGAGATTAGTACTGACCCCGGAATAATAAAAATCTATAATCCGGCTTCTCAGTGGAAACGGAAAACCTTTAATGGCTTGGCTCAGGTAATTGTAAAAGCATCAAAGAAGGAAGGTGATATGATTTTAACTGCTACTTCTAAAGGATTGTCATCAGCTATAATAAAAATATCTTCGATGCCTGTTGTTCCGAAACCTACTATTGATGATTAAACATTGGAAAAATACTCGGTATCGATAACTTTTGTTTTATTGGTTAGATAAAAGTTTCTGCTGAGCAATGCCAATGTTGATAGAGAGTCTGCTATGACAAAGTCATGTAGACTCTCTTTTTGAATATAGAAGATTTGATGAAAGGAATTCTCAGTAGATGGATTGTCCGATTATGGGAAATGCTAATACATATTTCTTTGCCTTGCTAAAAAAATAATAACGGGTTGAAAAGTAGAAATACTTTTCAACCCGTTATTTATAGGGAAAGGTTTAAACCTTGATTATCTGAAATTACAGACCGTAGCTGAATGCATTGATTGTTTCGTATACAATGCTTGCAAGACCTAATCCAACAATACCAATTAAGCAGATTGCTAAGCTTACCTTAGTATAATTGTCGCTCTTAAAGGTTGCAATAGGATTCTCGTTCTTGTTGATATACATTGCTTTTACTACTAATAAATAGTAATACAAAGAAATAACAGTATTTACCAATGCAATGAATACAAGTAAGTAGAAACCACTCTTGAATGCAGCCATAAAGATAAAGATCTTACTGAAGAATCCAGCGAAAGGAGGAATACCTGCCAGTGAGAACAATGCTAAAGTCATGATGAATGAAAGCTTAGGATTTGTTAGATACAAACCATTGTAATCATCCATTTCTACCTTATCACTTTTTTGTTCAATAATTGAAATGATACCAAAAGCAGCTAAGTTGGCCACGATGTAAACAAGTACATAATAGACTAAAGAAGTCATGCTCATTGCTGTTCCTCCAATTACACCCAGCATAATATAACCAGCCTGAGAGATAGAAGAGAATGCAAGGAATCTTTTCAGGTTCTGTTGGCGGATAGCGAACAGGTTGGCCATTGTGATTGTAATGATAATCACTCCGTAAAGTACTGCCTGCCATTGAGCTATCATTGGACCGAATACTTTAGTAAGGATAGTAAGTAACACAAATGCTGCAGATCCTTTAGATATAACTGAAAGGTAAGATGTAACAGTTGTTGGTGCACCTTGGTAAACGTCGGCTGTCCACAAGTGGAAAGGAACCAATGAAATCTTGAATCCCATACCAGTGAAGAAGAATGCAAATGCCATAATCTGCATCATGTTTCCATTTAAAGCTGCAGGTATATCATTAAAGTAAAGTGTTCCGCAAGAACCGTATATCATGGATAGACCAAACAATAACAGTCCTGAAGAGAACATGGCAGTAAGAATGTATTTAGCACCAGCCTCTGCAGAGTTGTGTCTGTATTTGTCAAGGGCAACCAAAGCTGCCATTGGGATAGAAGCTGTTTCCAGTCCGATGAAGAACATCAGGAAGTTTCCGGATCCGATCATGAAATACATACCCAGCAGAGTAGATAATGTAAGTACATAGAACTCTCCTTGTTTAATATTAGTGTCTTCACGTTGCAACCATGTGTGTGCCTGCATAAACACAATCACTGTTCCAAAAGAGAGAATACTCTTCACGATGGTCATTATCGGGGTATAATAATACATACCGCCAAACATCTCAGCCGGTGCAGAGGGGATCAGATTTATCAGCGTGTGAACGCCAAGTAGCGAACAAGCTGTCAATGAAAAGTATTTGCGTCCTTTTTCTCCTGCCAACAGATCGAACAGTAGCAAAAGAACAATAACTGCAATGAGCGACAGCTCTTCTTTCATATATAGAAATTGACTATAATCCATTTTCTTCAGATTTTAATTCGTTATAAATTGGTCAGAGCGTTTACTACAGGTAATACACTATCGCTAATCATATTGCTGATCCAGAAAGGAGCAATACCAATTCCGGCAACAGCAATTATCAGACAGATTACAGAGAATCTCTCATCCCAGGTTGCATCTGTAAGTTTCAGATGCTCTTCGTTTTCAGGTGTTCCATAAAGAATCTTTCCAACCAGACGAAGAATATATACCGCTGTAATTACAATTGATGTTGTTGCGATAATAGTAACTGTTCTGTGGAACATATCTGTGTGTTGGAATGAACCAACGAAGATTGTCATCTCAGCAACGAAACCGCTTAATCCTGGTAAACCAAGGTTGGCAAGACCGGCAATTACATAACAAACAGAAAGGAATGGCATGATTTTCATCAAACCGCTCAGTTCACGGATATCACGAGTATGAGTACGTCCGTAAATCATACCGATCAAGGCGAAGAAGAGGGCTGTCATTAAACCGTGTGATAACATTTGAATCACAGCACCAGTAGTTGCTGTTTGGTTTGCCATTAGGATAGCGAACAATACCAAACCACAGTGACTTACTGAAGAATAAGCATTGATGTATTTCAAGTCCTTTTGAACAATAGCACTGAATGCTCCGTAAACCACACTGATTGAAGTCAGGATTAAGAATATCCAGCCCAGTTGATCTGCAGCTTGAGGCATTAAGTACATTGCAACACGGAAACATCCGTAACCTCCCAGTTTCATCAGTACTCCGGCATGAAGCATAGATACAGCCGTAGGGGCTGAAGCATGACCGTCAGGAGACCATGTATGGAATGGGAACAGAGCACCAAGAACACCAAATCCCAGGAATGTAAGTGGGAAGAAGATCAATTGGGAATTCAAAGGAATGTTGTGCAGTTTTGCAATTTCCAGAATGTTCATGGTTGTTGCACCAGAACAGAAATAGATTCCTAAGATACCAACCAACAACATGGCCGAAGCACCCATCAACATCAATGTAAGCTTCATTGCCGCATATTCTTTTTTACCACTACCCCATACTCCGATGAGTAAGTACATCGGGATAAGAGCAATTTCGTAGAACATGAACATGGCAAACAAGTCTATTGTGATGAAGAATCCGAAAACTCCTAATGACAATAAGCAGAACCACAGGAAGTATTCCTTAGTTTGTACTGCCATTTGCCAGGAAGCAAATGTTCCTGTAAACACAATTACAGCAGATAATAACAGCATTGCTACTGAAATACCATCTACTCCCAGAGAAAATTGTATATTTAGTGGTGCATACCACATAATGTCTGATCTGAAAAGCATTTCTGCAGTATCGCCGGCTCCCCGTTCAGCAAGATACATGTAGGTTAGTACACCTGCCAGTACTAGCAGTAGTGTAGAACCTGCAACCATCACACCTCTGATTTGCTTAATGTTGCGGCTGAGCCAAAGCCCAACGATCATTAAGAGAGGTACGAGTACGAATAATGTTAAAAAGTTCATATCTATTCTGTTTTTTATTTAGATAAATAGAAGTAATCCTACAATAATAACTAACGCACCGATCAGGAATACATAAGCGTATTGCTGAACACGTCCCGATTGGAAACCGCGGATAGAAAATGATGCTTCCTGAGTACTCCATGCAAGGAAATTCATGAATCCATCTACTACGTGGCGGTCAAACCAGGCAATAGGAGTGGAGATACAACGGAAGATAATTTTATGAGTTATAAACATCCAAACCTCGTCAATATAGAAACGATGAGTAGCTGCTGTATGTAGTCCACGGAACTTTTTGCCCAACATGTTTGGAATTGTTTGTTCCGGCTTGCGATAGAATATTCTTGCGATTATAATTGCTATTACTGCAACACATACGCTAATTGAAGCTACAAGCTTATCCAGATCAATATGATAAGCTTCACCATTGCTGCTCACGAAGGTTCCGAATGGAATCAATCCGGCAAATAAAGTTACAGCTGCAAGGAACATCAATGGGAATGACATTGCCAATGGCGATTCATGTGGAGTGTGTTCGTGTTCTGCTTCTTTACCCCAGAATATATTGTAATAAAGACGGAACATATAGAATGCTGTAAGACCAGCAACAAATGTCATTAACCATCCGATAACAGGGCTGAACTTGAACGCTGCTGCCAATATTTCATCCTTACTGAAGAATCCAGAGAAAGGAGGAATACCTGAGATAGCCAAACATGCAATCAGGAAAGTAATGTGAGTGATAGGCATATATTTGCGAAGACCACCCATGTGATCCATTTCATTGCTGTGAACTGCATGGATAATAGAACCAGCTCCAAGGAATAATAATGCCTTGAACATGGCGTGTGTGAACAAGTGGAACATGGAAGCCATGTAACCTAATCCTTCATGTGGATCCATTCCGGTACAAACACCTAATGCTACAATCATGAAACCAATCTGAGAGATGGTTGAGAAAGCAAGCACACGTTTGATATCTGTTTGTACACAAGCGATGGTAGCCGAGAATAAAGCTGTGAATGCTCCGATATAAGCAATTCCTGCCAATACATCTGGCGCATAGCCAATATAAAGTGGGAACATTCTGGCAACTAAATATACACCGGCAACAACCATTGTTGCAGCATGGATCAATGCAGAAACAGGAGTTGGACCTTCCATTGCATCTGGCAACCAAATATGGAATGGGAACATGGCACTTTTACCGGCACCACCTAAAAACATAAGTCCCAATCCCCAGGCAACTACACTTCCACCAAGGAATGTTTGTCCGGCAGCACTTTGAAGTAGTGTGCTGCAAGATCCGTTCATCAGGTCAGTGAAATTGAAAGTTTGAGAGAAGAATGATAGGACCAAAATACCAGCCAAAAAGCCTAAGTCGGCAAAACGCGTAACAATAAACGCTTTCTTAGAAGCTGCTATCGCGGTTGGTTTGGTGTAATAGAATCCAATAAGCAAATAAGAAGATACACCTACAAGTTCCCAGAAAATATACATCTGGAAGATATTAGTAGCTAAAACTAGTCCTAGCATTGCAAAGGTGAAAAGTGAAAGGAACGCATAGTAGCGTTGAAAACCTTTTTCTCCGTGCATGTATCCCATACTGTAAATGTGTACCATCAGTGATACTGTGGAAATAACCACTAACATCATAACAGAAATAGGATCAAGGAAGATACCTAAATCAATGTGTAGATGTTCGGTGAAACGAAGCCATTCAACTTTGAATGGGATGATCGTCTGAAAAACTCCGTTTACTCGTGGAGTTGTAAAATAATTCCATGCTGTGAGGTAGGATAACACAGCAACAATACCCAAAGATATTGTTCCAAATATTCCTGCTACGTTCGGTTTAAGCTTATGTCCCGCTAATCCTAAGAAAAGGAACATTAGTACCGGAAGCAGTAAGATAAATATTGTATATTCCATAATGTCTCTTTAATTAATGTTTCATCTCTTCGATGTCCTTTACTTGAATACCCCGTACGTTACGGTAGATATTGATAATAATCGCAATACCAACAGCTGTTTCGGCTGCTGCGATAGCAATGGCAAAGAGCGTGAAGAAGTGACCTTCTAACTGAGCAGGGAACAAATAACGGTTAAATACTGCAAAGTTGATGTCTGATGCGTTCAATATAAGTTCCAATGAGATAAGCATTGCCAGTGTGTTTTTGCGGGTAAAGAATCCGAAGATTCCTGCAAACATCATGATGGTGCTTATTATTAAATAATATTCTACATGTATTTCCATTCTCTTTTATCTTTTACGTGCGATTACTAAACCTCCGATGATACAAGCCAGCAACAATATACTGATTGCCTCGAATGGCAACAGGTATTGATATTTGTCGCTGCCCATCAGTGCATGACCAATCGTTTTCATACCTAGCTCACCAGTTTCAGCTGAAGCTGTTGGAACAAAGCCATGAGTCAGAACAATAAATAAAACAAGTGCAGCACCGGCAATAGCCGTAACCAGACTGGCGAAGAGCTTGCTTTTATTTAACTTCTTATTAAGACTCTGATCAGAGTTGGTAAGAAGTATCGAGAACACGTACAGGACGACAATACCTCCTGCATAGACCATTAATTGTACAGCTCCCAGGAACGTATAGTCCAATAGGAAATAGATGGCTGCTGTGCCAAATAAGACGAACAGCAGATAAGTGGCTGAGCGCAGAATCTTACTGGTGGTAACTGTCAGCACCGAGAATACGGTGATGAAGATCGCCACTACGAAGAATGCTACTTGTTGAAGTGTGATATCCATATTCATTTACTTTTTTACTACTGTTGAACCTTCATTATTAAGTTGCTTAACTAGCTTGTCGCGGGTAAAGACAGCGTGTTCGAAGGAATTATCAAACTTAATGGCATCGTGAGGGCATGCATTTACACATAGTTGGCAGAACATGCAGCTTCCAAGGTCATATTGATATTTCACTAATACTTTCTTCTTTTTACCTTCTTCGTCGGTAACCATTTCTGAAGTTATGTTGATGGTGTCATTTGGACAAGCCATCTGACAAAGTCCGCAGGCAACACACTTGTGTTGGTTGTTCTCATCATGAGGCATAACCAGTGTGCCGCGGAAACGGTCTGATATTTTCAAAGTAGCCCTGTTTTCAGGGTATTGCTCAGTGACCTTCTTGCGGAAGAATACTGTGATGGTGGTTTTCATACCTATTAATAAGGTCTTTATTGCACCAAACAGTGAGCACATATATTGATTAAAACTATTCATATCTTTCTATTAATTAAAAGTGTAATCCAAATACAACGATGAGTACCATCAGTAATAGGTTAAACATGCTGATTGGAACTAAAAATTTCCATTCCAGTCTCAATATCTGGTCGATACGTAAACGTGGGAATGTCCACTTAATCCACATAAGCAGGAAGACTACAAAGAACGCTTTTGCAAAGAACCATACAAATCCAGGAATGAAATCCATGATTGCATTGAATCCGTCGAGTCCAGAAACGTGGAATGGCATCCATCCTCCTAAGAAGACTGTTGCTGCTACACCCGATACGATAAACAAGTTAAGGTATTCTGCAAGGTAGAAGAATCCGAAGTGCATACCTGAATATTCTGTGTGATATCCGGCAGTAAGCTCAGATTCAGCTTCAGGTAAGTCGAACGGACCACGGTTGGTTTCAGCATTACCAGCAATCAGGTAGATGATGAAAGCAATCAACGCAGGAATATGTCCTTTGAAAATATTCCATCCGTCAGCCTGCTTTTCTACAATTTCAGAGAAAGACATGGTTCCAGTCAATACAACCATTGTAAGAATGGAAAGACCAACTGAAAGTTCATAACTGATAATCTGTGCACCACTACGCATGGCACCAATCAATGTGAACTTATTGTTACTACTCCAACCTGCAAGCAGGATACCTACTACTCCGATAGAAGAAGCGGCCATAAGGAAGAATACACCAATATTAAAATTAATGATTTCCATTCCTTTATTAATAGGAAGGCAAGCAAATGAGAGAATAGAAGCGAGAATCACCATGTAAGGAGCCAGGTTGTAAAGCAACCGATCCGAGTTTTTCAGAGTGATAATCTCTTTGATCAACATTTTGAATACATCGGCAAATACCTGCATTAAACCGTATTTACCAACGCGGTTAGGGCCGAGACGACATTGGAAGAATGCACATACCTTGCGCTCCATATAAATAAGGATAATAGCAAGAACAGCATACATTAGCATAATGCAAACGCCAATGACAACACATTCCAGGAAAATGGCTAAGCCTTCAGGCATGAATCCTGTCAGCAGGCCATGTATCCAGCTTGAAACTATACTAAAATCAAACATATCTTTTTTATTTTATTTATCTATCAATATCAGGTACTACATAGTCAAGCGTTGCACCAATTGAGATTAAGTCTGCAATTTTTGCACCGCGTGTGATGGTATCTACTACCGAAACCAAAGGAAGTCCGGTTGAACGATACTTCATACGGTATGGGAATTTATCTCCATGGCTTTCAATAAATACACCAAATTCTCCACGGCTACCTTCAACAGATGCAAAGTAGTTACCTTCAGGTACACGGATAATAGGTTTCATTTTCACTTGATAGTCTCCCTCTGGGATATTGTCAATCAGTTGTTCGATGATCTTCATTGATTCAAGAATCTCGTCCATACGAACCATGTAACGAGCAAAACAGTCACCTTCAGTGTAAACAATTTCTTTAAAGTCTACTTTGCCATACATTGCGTAAGGTTTGCGCTTACGTGTATCACATGCCCATCCTGAAGCACGTCCTGTACCTCCGGTAGCACCGAATGAAATAGCATCTTCGCGAGTAAGGACACCAACATTTTTAAAACGTTGCTGAGTAATTACGTTACCTGTAAATACGTCATGATATTCTTTAAGAATAGGACGAAGATATACAATGAATTCTTTTACGTTCTTTACGAAGTCAGGGGCAATGTCTGCTTGTACACCACCAATGGTGTTATAGTTCTGAATCAAACGGCCACCAGTTGTTGCCTCGAATATATCAAGAATCTTTTCACGGTCGCGGAAGCCATAGAAGAATGCTGTCAAAGCACCTAAGTCCATGCAGGCACATGAATAGAACAGTAAGTGTGAGTCAATACGTTGAAGCTCGTCCATAATGGTACGAATGTATTGTACACGTTCTGATACTTCTACACCCATTGCTTTTTCAACGCACATACAAACAGCATGGCGGTTCTGGTGAGCACCAAGGTAATCAAGACGGTCGGTCAGTGCCAGTGTCTGAGGGTAAGTCAGACTTTCATTCATCTTTTCAATACCTCTGTGGATGTATCCGCAATAAGGTTCAATCTTTTTAATATTTTCTCCTTCAAGAGAAGTACGAAAACGAAGTACACCGTGAGTTGCAGGGTGCTGAGGACCGATGTTAACAACATATTCTTTATCTTCGAAAAGAACATTTGTTTTGTTAACCAGATTACCTTCATCATCAAGTGAAAGTTCATCGGTTGTGTCTTCTGTAACTTCGTTGGTCATGCGCAAAGGATTCAATGAATCGTCATAATCCTTACGCAATGGATAGCCTACCCAGTCCTCACGCAAGTACAAACGGCGCATATCAGAGTGGTTAACAAAACGAATGCCGAAGAAATCAAACACTTCGCGTTCGTTAAAATCGGCAGTTTTCCATAAATCTGTTACTGAAGGTAATTCAGGATTCTCACGATTGGCAGTCATTGTCTTAAGTACAATGCTGTGACCGTATTTTGTAGATTCCAGATGGTATACCACCCCCAGTGTTTCGCCCCAGTCCATACCGGTCAGACTTAAAAGGAAGTCAAATTGCGCATCCTCGTCATATCTCAGTTTTTCTGCTAAGGCATGGAAGGATTCGGCAGGAATGGTAGCTGTTAAGTCACCCTGTTCTGCAAACTGTGCTTCGGGGACAATTTCTAATATTCTGTCTTTTATATTCATAGCTTATTTTTCTTCTTTCTCTTTGCGGTTTACTCCACCGAAGAATTTTTCGAGTTTCACTTTGCGTTGTAATTGCATCATACCGTAGTAGAAGGATTCAGGACGTGGAGGACATCCAGGGATATATACATCAACCGGCATTATCTGGTCTACCCCGTTTACTACGTGATAAGACTTCTTAAACGGACCACCGCTGACAGCACATCCGCCCACAGCAACCACGTACTTTGGTTCTGGCATCTGGTCATAAAGACGCTTCAATACCGGAGCCATTCTGTCGGTAATTGTTCCGCAAACCATGATCATATCTGCCTGGCGAGGACTGGCACGTGCTACTTCAAACCCGAAACGGGCCATGTCATAACGCGCGGCACCAAGTGCCATGAATTCGATACCGCAACAGCTTGTAGCGAATGTAAGCGGCCAAAGGGAATTGCTTCGTCCCCAGTTGATGAGATCATCCAATTTGCCCAAAAGTACATTTGTACCTTCTGCATTGAGCTCAGCAACCATTTTTTCCAAATACTCATTATCTTGAAAGTCTTCATATTGCATTGACTTTATTTTCGGCTTCTTTATTTCCATTCAAGAGCTCCTTTCTTCCAGGCATACGCCAGACCTAAAATTAACACACCGAAGAAAAATAGAATGCTGATAAGTCCGTTTACGCCTAGCTCACCCACAATGGTAGCCCAAGGGAAAAGAAAGACGGTTTCAACGTCGAACATTAAAAACAGGATGGCAAAGAGGTAGTAACCAACTCTGAACTGCATCCAAGACTTACCTCGCGTAGGTATACCGCACTCGTACGCTTCTCCCTTTTGTGGGTTAAACGACCGCGGCGAAATCGCTTTGGCGATAAACAATGCCGCAACAACCAAGGCAATTGCCGTGATTACAGCGACGACTAACATCATAAAATTCATAGTTCAATGTACATTAAAAATGTATAATATAAATAGAAATATTTAACAAAAATGAAATATAGGCTGATTCTCAGCTTTTAAGAGCGCAAAGATACAATTTATTATTAATGATTTGCAAACCACACCTAACAAAAAGTGGTTTTTTTATTCTCTTTTTATTTGGATGACAGAAAATAAAAAACAGAAAAATGAGCTTAGTGACTCTTTTTTTGATAAAATTGTGGTGTAAAGAGTGAATAATTATGAATTGCTAAATATGAATAAAGTTTCTTTAATGAAATAAACCGTTATTTGGCTTAAGAATAATATTTTAAATCACTCCTGCTTATAGTCATAGCAATTGGAAACTTCTTCCAGGAAAGAATTGAAGACGATTCAGGAAGAGGAAATGCTGGTCGTTATTTGTAAAATGTTTCGTCATGTTTTTAGAAAAGTCCGGTTTTGCTTTCAAAAAACAAAACCGGACTTTTCTATATAGGCGTGCGGAACGAATCGCTCCATTAAAAAATCTATCGCCAATAAATAAAAATATAACCTCAATAATCTGTTAATACAACCTGTTTGGTTTCTGGGTGTAACCTGAATAAATAACTGATAAAGAACGGTTAAACACTTTTTAACTCGACTTTTTCATTTTTAGAGGCAACTTATAAGGTTAGATTCTGACAATACGTTTTACTTTTTAACTTAACAGGCTGATTATAAGCTGCGGAAAAATTAGTTCCACCCCCTATAATAACAAAAAACAGGGGTGGTTTTTCCGCGCTTTTAAAATACTTATCTTTTCTTCCAGAAATATGGTGTGAAGAGAAGCAGCACAGAGAATATTTCCAGACGGCCTATTAGCATTAGAAGTGAAAGAAGCCATTTACCTCCATCGGGAAGGCTGCTCCATGAATAGGCCGGGCCACATAATCCTAATCCTGGTCCTACATTTCCAAGACTGGAAGCTACCGTTCCAAAAGATTCAATATTTCCTACTCCCATAATCATCATGCCAAGCCAGCCTATTGCAAAGATTGTGATATACACAAGTACAAAAACAATAGCAGATGATTGCAGAGAAGGGGATACTGCAATTTTATTTATTTTTACTGGTAAAACTGCATTCGGATGAATCATACGTCTGAACTGGTTTCTTGTCATCTTACCAAGAATAATCAGACGAATAGTTTTTATGGCTCCAGTGGCTGAACCGCTGCTGGCACCTATAAACATCATAACACCCAGCATTGTCCAAAGAAAAGGTTCCCAGGTCATGTAGTCGGCAGAGGTAAATCCTGTTGTCGTTAAGATGGATGTTACATGTAACAAACCTTTGCGGAAAGACTCTTCACCATTCAGAGAAGTGGTAGCTGCCAATGCGAAGGAGAATATTATTGTTACAACAACAATTTCCACCATGTACCATTTCAACTCACAATCTTTTAACGCCTTTTTTACTTTACCTTTTGAGAGGTAAAAGTAAAGGGTGAAGTTTATACCCGATAATATCATAAATAAAGATAGTACGTACTCAATGTATGGTGAGTTGAAATATGCAATATTTGTTTGCTTGGTAGAGAATCCTCCTGTAGATATGGTGGAGAAAGAGTGGCATACAGAGTCGAATAGGCTCATATCTCCCAACAATAGAAGTGCCAGTACTGCGGTTAGTATCAGGTAGATATACCCAATTCTTTTTGCTGTAACGCTGATGCGTGGGTGTAACTTTTCGCTCGCAGATCCACTTGTCTCAGTAGCAAATAGCTGCATACTTCCAATTCCAAATACCGGTAGTATAGCAATAACTACAAAGATAAAGCCAAATCCGCCAACCCACTGAGTAAGGCTTCGCCAGAAGAGCAGCCCATGAGGCAAGGATTCAATATTGTTAAGGATGGTAGCTCCGGTAGTAGTAAATCCCGACATGCTTTCAAAGAATGCATCAACAGGCCTTAGTATATACCCGCTAATTAAATACGGGAGCATACCAATTGCAGAAAAGAGTATCCATGCCAGGGTTATGACTAAATATCCGTCTCTTTTGCTTAGCTTCTTTGGGGCTCTTGTTCCCATTAATATCAGTAATCCACCTAAAACTGCTGAACCAATTGCCACTTTCAGAAAATCGTTCAGAATCTCTTCCTGATAAATGAGAGAGATTCCGGCGCACGAAAGTAGTAATATAGCTTCGATGAGTGCCAGAAGACCTGTTATTTTAAATATTATCTTAAAATTAATCATATTTCTTGCTATCTATGGCTTCTTTATCTGTTAATTGAAGAATTTTTCAATCTTCTTAATCATCATGTTCAAACAGAACACAACAACATGATCTTTAGGCTGTATCTGCGTATCACCTGTTACCACAATACCTTCTCCGTTACGTATCAGTCCTCCTATTGTTGTACCCTTAGGCAGACCCAGATCCTTAACTTTACGTTTAGTAATAGCCGATCCTTCTTTTACTTTAAACTCAGCCACATCAGCATTGGCAAAGGTCAGACATTTCACATTGCTCACGTCTGCGTTTAGCATCATCTGATAAATATGACTCGCAGCAATCAGTTTCTTGTTGATTACCGTACCAATATCCAGACTTTCGGCCATACCTATGTAATCTATATTTTCAACTTCTGCAACAGTCTTTCTTACTCCCATTCGTTTGGCAGCCAGGCAGGCCAGAATATTTGTTTCAGAACTTCCTGTCAGTGCAACGAAAGCTTCTGTGTCTTTCAATCCTTCTTCCACAAGGAGATCAACATCACGTCCGTCACCGTTAATAACCATTGTTTTGTCGTCCAGCAATTCAGTCAGTCGTACACAGCGGGCAGCATCGTTTTCTACAATTTTCATCTTCATGTAATCAGGTGCATATTGAGCCGTTCTTACCGCAATCCGGCTTCCACCCATAATCATCACGTTACGCACATCAGCATAATGTTCCTTTCCTACAACTTTGCGGATGTATGGAATGTATTTCTGAGTCGTGGTAAAGTATACAATATCATATAGTTTTATAGTATCGTCACCGCGCGGAATAATGGTTTCGTTACCTCTTTTAATGGCAACAACATGGAAAGGTATATCTTGTTTTCCAAGTTCACTGAGAGGCATGTCAAGAATGGTAGCTGTCTGTCTTATTTTTACGCCAATAAGTATCAGTGCACCACCGCAAAACTCCCACCACTGACGAATCCAGCTCATTTTAATTGAAGATACAATTTCTTTGGCAGCAAGCATTTCCGGGTAGATAAGCGAATCAACGCCCAGTTTCTTGAAAAACTCCTGATGGTTAGGTTGCAGATATTCAAAATTATCGATACGTGCTACCGTCTTCTTGGCACCCAGGTTGGAAGCCAGCATACACGCAGTCATGTTTCGGCTTTCATCCGGAGTAACGGCAATAAACAGATCGGCATTAGCTACTCCCGCATCCTTAAGCCCGGCAATAGAAGTGGCAGATGTACAGACTGTCATCAGGTCATAGTTGGCATCCAGTGCTACCAGCTTTTCCTCATTATCGTCCATCAGAACAATGTCCTGTTTTTCCTTAGAAAGGAGTTTGGCAAGATGTGTGCCTACAGCTCCGGCACCTGCTATAATAATTTTCATAATTGCGATTTTATAGTTTGATATATGCTTTCTTCATCCATTCCGCAAAGCGTGTAAAGCTCTTTAATATTACCATGTTCCACAAATATATTAGGAATTCCTATACGTTTTATCTTTGGAGTGTAATTATTATCAGACATAAATTCCAGAACAGCACTTCCCATTCCACCTTCCACAACGCCGTCTTCCACGGTTATCACTTTGCTGAAGTTTTGTCCCACTTCATGCAGCAGATCCTTATCAAGCGGTTTTATGAAACGTAAATCGTAATGTGCTATGCTTGCTCCTTCGGCAACAGCGCGTGTAATTGCTTTGGAAGTTAAATGACCTATCGGACCAATGGTGATAACGGCCATATCTTTTCCGTCTCTCAGTTTCCTGCCGGTTCCCACAGGTATCTCTTCCAAAGGACATTCCCATTCCACAACAGAACCTCGTCCTCTTGGATATCGGATTACGAATGGTCCTTTATCCGGAAGCTGAGCAGTGTACATCAATCTTCTAAGTTCATGCTCGTTATATGGAGAAGCAATAGTCAGATTAGGAATGCAACGCAGATAAGCCATATCAAATGCACCATGATGTGTAGGCCCGTCTTCGCCCACCAATCCTGCACGATCCAGACAAAGCACTACGTTCAGATTTTGAATAGCCACGTCGTGAATTATATTATCAAACGCTCTCTGCATAAAGGTAGAGTAAATGTTACAGAAAGGAATCAGCCCGTCCTGTGCCATTCCGCCCGAGAAAGTTACAGCGTGTCCTTCGGCAATACCTACGTCAAAAGCTCTGTCCGGCATTTCCTTCATCATAATGTTCATCGAGCATCCGGTTGGCATAGCGGGAGTAACGCCAATTATCTTATCATTCTTTTTGGCAAGTTCCAATAGAGTATGACCAAAAACTTCCTGGAAGAGGGGAGGCATACCTTTAGTACTAGTCACAATTCGTTCTCCGGTTTCTTTGTCAAAGAGTCCCGGTGCATGCCATACTGTTGCCGATTTCTCTGCCGGTTCAAAGCCTTTTCCTTTTACGGTATGCAAGTGCAAAATCTTGGGGCCAGTCATATCCTTGATATCATTCAGTACACGAGATATGTTCTTAACATCGTGCCCGTCGAATGGACCGAAGTATCGGATACTCATACCTTCAAATATATTAGGTTGCTGAAGCAGCAAAGCTTTTAAGCTGTTGTTAAAACGAATAATACTCTTCTTGCGCGATTCAGTCAGTATTCCCCAGCGAAACATTAACTGAGCAAATTTCTGGCGTACGCGGTTATAACGGTTGGTTGTAGCCAGATTAACCAGATATTCCTTCATTCCACCTACAGTACGGTCTATTGCCATATTGTTATCGTTGAGAACAATCAGCAAATTATTGGGAGTAGAAGAGGCGTTGTTCAGTCCTTCAAAAGCCAGTCCTCCTGTCATTGATCCGTCGCCTATCACTGCAACCACATGGCGGTGTTTCTCTTTTTTAAGTTCTGCGGCTACACACATACCCAAAGCTGCGGATATAGAGTTGGAGGCATGTCCGCAGGTAAAAGAGTCATATTCACTCTCGTCAGGAGATGGGAATGGCTTCAGACCTTTAAATTTTCGGTTGGTTGAAAAGGCTTTCCTTCTCCCGGTCAGTATCTTGTGCGCGTAAGCCTGATGTCCAACGTCCCACACAATTCTGTCGTAAGGAGTGTTAAATACATAATGCAAAGCTACGGTCAGTTCCACAGCTCCCAGACTCGCGGCAAAGTGCCCCGGATTGCAAGAAAGCTCATCAATAATATCCTGCCTAAGCTCTTTACATACTTCAGGAAGCAAATCTACATTGAGTTTGCGAAGATCCCCCGGACAATTTATGCCATTTAGTAAGCTATATGTTTGGTCATTCTTCATTATCAGACAAATTTATCGCAAAATTAGCATAAATAACTCATAAGATGTTTACTTTTGCAGGGATATTTTTATTGTAGTCAAATATATAGCATGTATATAAATGGAATTCAGAACATTAGTAGAACTTCCTAAGAAAGAGCTGACTATCTCTTATTCTGATCAGATTCTGTTACTAGGTTCCTGTTTTGCCGAAAATATAGGAAATCTTTTAGTAAAGAATAAGTTTAACTGTGAGGTCAACCCCTTTGGGGTTCTTTATAATCCGCTATCAATAGCCAATGCCTTGCAATGTCTGGACGATAAGAAAACATTTTCAGAAAAGGATTTGTTCGAATACAAAGGGCTATATCATAGCTTTATGCACCATGGTTCATTCTCTGCTTCTTCTGCAGACGAATGCCTTAATAATATCAATAATCGTATGCAATCGGCAACTGTTCAGTTTCCAAAGCTAAACTATCTGCTTATAACGTTTGGTACAGCTTATGTATACGAATATAAGCAAACGGGGATGGTGGTGGCTAATTGCCACAAATTGCCCGATAGTGCTTTTACCCGCCGTTTGCTGAGCGTAGAACAGATTGTTGATACTTACGTCTCACTGATAACCAACTTGTTGAAGAAGAATGCAGATGTAAGGATCCTCTTTTCTGTCAGCCCTATCCGTCATGTAAAAGATGGCATGCACCGCAATCAGCTAAGTAAGGCTACTTTGTTATTAGCAATTGATCAATTAAAAGAAGCATTTCCCCGGAATGTTTTCTATTTTCCTTCTTATGAACTGGTCATGGATGAGCTGCGCGATTATCGCTTTTATGCCGACGATATGCTTCATCCGTCCTCCGTGGCAGTAAACTATTTGTGGGAATCATTCAACAATTGCTATTTCTCACGGGAAACCAGACAAATTATGAAAGAATGGGGCCAAATTAGTAAAGCCCTGCAACATAAACCTTTCCATCCGGAATCGGAACAATATAAGTCTTTTTTAATACAAATTGTGTTAAAGATTAATCAACTTAAAGAAAAATGTCCGTTCTTAGATGTCGAAAAAGAACTTGAATTATGTCGTATTCTATAGAAACTATCTCGCAATTATTATGCGCAAAACGCGTAGGTGATAAAGAATCACGCATCGATTGGCTTTTAACAGACAGCCGGTCACTCTGTTTCGCTGAAGAAACTCTTTTTTTTGCTTTACAAAGCAAACGTAACGATGGTCATAAATATATTCCCGATTTATATGCCCGTGGAGTAAGAAATTTTGTAGTAAGTCAGTTGCCTGATACTGCATCCTTTACTGATACTAACTTTTTGGTGGTTGCCAATCCGTTGAAGGCATTACAGAAACTGGCCGAACTGCATCGTGCTAAATTTCAGATTCCCGTTATCGGGGTTACCGGTAGTAATGGGAAAACAGTAGTAAAAGAATGGCTGCACCAGTTGCTCAGTCCCGATCGTGTTATTACACGTTCTCCCCGTAGTTATAATTCTCAGATTGGTGTACCGCTCTCCGTATGGCAGCTAAACGAAGAATCAGAACTGGCTATCATTGAAGCCGGCATCTCAGAAATGGGAGAGATGAGAGCCCTGCAATCCATTGTTCGTCCCACTATCGGTATACTTACCAACATTGGTGGTGCACATCAGGAAAATTTCTTTTCTCTGCAGGAAAAGTGTATGGAAAAGGTTTCGCTGTTCAAGGATTGCGATGTTGTAATCTATAATGGAGACAACGATCTTATCTCAGATTGTGTAGCCAAGAACATGCTTACAGCCAGAGAGATTGCCTGGTCAAAGATAGATAAGGAAAAACCTCTTTTTATCAGTGCTATAAACAAGGGTACCGACAGTACTACTATTAGTTACCGTTATCTTGGATTTGATAATAGCTACACTATTCCGTTTATTGATGATGCTTCCATAGAAAACTCCCTCAATTGCTTGGCTGCCTGTCTTTACCTGATGGTGCCTAATGAGGAGATTACCGCACGGATGGCTAAACTGGAACCTGTAGCCATGCGCCTGGAAGTAAAAGAGGGTAAGAATGGTTGTGTACTTATCAATGATACTTATAATTCAGATATAGCCTCTCTTGATATTGCACTCGATTTCCTTTACCGTCGTTCAGAAGCTAAGGGAATGAAGCGCACACTGATTCTCTCTGATATACTTGAAACCGGACAGAGCACAACTTTACTTTACAGAAAGGTGGCTCAGTTGGTTCATAGCAGAGGGATTAACAAGATAATAGGAGTAGGGCCCGAAATTACTTTCAGTGCCAAGAAATTTGAAATAGAAAAATATTTCTTCCCTAATACGGAAGCATTACTCAAGTCAGAAGTCTTTTCTTCTTTGCGTAATGAGGTAATTCTTATCAAAGGCTCCCGCGATTTTGCTTTCGAACGTATTTCGGAAGAACTAGAGCTGAAGGTTCACGAAACGATATTGGAGATTAACCTGAATGCACTGGTTGCCAATCTTAATTATTTCCGTTCCAAGCTGAAACCGGAGACTAAGATGGTGTGCATGGTAAAGGCATTTGCTTATGGTGCCGGTTCCTACGAGGTGGCAAAGACTTTGCAGGATCATCGGGTAGATTACCTGGCTGTAGCAGTGGCCGATGAAGGTTCCGATCTCCGTAAGGCCGGTATTACAGGATCTATCATGATCATGAATCCCGAGATGTCTGCATTCAAAACCATGTTCGACTACAAGCTCGAACCTGAAGTGTATAGTTTCCATCTGCTCGATGCCCTGATCAAAGAGGCCGAGAAAGAGGGTATTACTAATTTTCCTATTCATGTAAAACTGGATACCGGTATGCACCGCCTGGGATTTGCTCCCGAGGATATGCCTGAACTGATTAAACGACTGAAATCTCAGAATGCAGTTCTTCCCCGTTCAGTATTCTCTCACCTGGTAGGTAGTGATAGCGAGAAGTTCGATACCTTTACCCGTCAGCAGATTGATACGTTCGATGAAGCATCTCTGCAACTCACTTCCGCTTTCCAGCATAAAATCCTTCGCCACATCTGTAATTCTGCAGGTATTGAAAGATTCCCCGGTGCACAGCATGATATGGTACGTCTGGGTATTGGCTTGTATGGAGTTAGTGCGGTAGATAATTCTATCATTAATAATGTGAGCACACTAAAAACCACTATTCTTCAGATACGTGATGTGCCTAAGGAAGACTCTGTAGGTTATAGCCGTAAAGGACATCTGGAAAGAGATTCTCGTATTGCTGCCATTCCTATTGGTTATGCCGACGGATTGAACCGTCACCTGGGTAATGGAAATGCTTACTGTATGGTTAATGGAAAGAAAGCTCCCTATGTGGGCAATATCTGTATGGATGTCTGTATGATCGATGTTACTGATATTGACTGTAAAGAGGGTGATAATGCCATTATATTTGGTGATGAATTGCCAATAACTGTCCTGTCTGATATATTAGAGACTATTCCTTACGAAATCCTTACCAGTGTTTCTTCGCGGGTTAAGAGGGTTTACTTCCAGGATTAGTTTTTATTGCATCAGTAATTAATTGGACAGAATTATTTGCAGGTTTATTACTTTTGGCTAGCTTTGTCATCTAAACAAACACTAATAATTTAATAATCAATCTGTATGTTGAATAGCATTTTACTTTGGAGTGTAGGATTCCCTGAAATCCTTGTTCTGGCTTTAATTGTGTTACTCCTTTTTGGTGGAAAGAAAATTCCTGAATTAATGAAAGGACTGGGCAAAGGCGTTAAGAGCTTTAAAGACGGAATTAAGGAGGCAGAAGACGAGATTAAGAATACGAAAGACGAATTAGACAAGCCTTCGGAAGAGAAAAAATAAGTGCGCATGGCTGAAATGACGTTCTGGGATCACTTGGACGAGTTACGTCGTGTGCTCTTCAGGGTTTGTGGAGTATGGTTCGTATTGTTGATAGGCTTTTTTATTGCAATGCCCTATCTGTTCGATACGGTAATTCTTGCACCTTGTCACAATGACTTTGCCTTTTATTCCCTTCTTCACAAGATAGGGGATCTGCTCCAATTGTCCGATGAGTTCTTTACCCAACAATTTGAGGTGAAGCTGATTAATATAAATCTGGCTTCGCCTTTCTTTATTCATATTTCCACTGCCTTCTGGATGTCGGTAGTGGTATCTGTGCCCTATTTGCTGTTCGAGATATGGGGGTTTATCAAACCTGCGCTCTATGAGAATGAGAAGAGTAATGTGCGTACTGCACTCGGTATAGGAACTATCATGTTCTTTCTGGGTGTACTGCTGGGATATTTTATGGTGTTCCCGCTTACCCTGCGTTTTCTTGCAACCTATCAGATAAGTGCAGAGATTGTCAATCAGATTTCTCTGAATTCCTATATAGATAATTTTATGATGCTTATCCTGATGATGGGACTGGTTTTTGAGCTTCCGCTTGTAACCTGGATGCTGGCTAAAATCGGAGTTGTCACAAAGTCGTTTCTTAGGAAATACAGAAAGCATGCCATTGTTGCTATCTTTATAATAGCTGCTATAATTACACCAACCGGAGATCCGTTCACCCTCTCAGTGGTAGCCATCCCTCTTTGCCTGCTCTATGAAATGAGTATCCTTATTATTAAGGATAAGAAGGAAGAAATTGTAGAGGAAGAAGAATGAATCAATTAGCAAATGAATATTATGACTCCCTCCTGAGGATATACCTCAGCGAGGAGAGCTCTCTTACAATGAAATACAGGCAAATGCGTGAACTGCTCGAACGCCTTTGTCGACAATCCATGCAGAACGAGCAACTGCAGATGACCGATCTTTCTGCTCGTATCAGCTATCTGGCATCCATTGCCTCGCTGTCGCGCAATGCTCAGAACTTGCTGCATACTTTCCGGCTTACTTCCAATGCGGTGATGAACCGTCGGGAGGAACCTACCCGCGAGAATCTCCTCCGTGATCTTCGAACCCTGGCCTTAACGGTGAAGAAACTGTTTCAGATGGATATACCTCAGGAACTTTATGATTTGTTACCTGGTCAGGCAGATGTTCCTTATGCTCCTGTCACTGCTCCCCGTAACGAAACCATTCGCCGGATAAGGGTATGTTTTCAGTCAGCCGATGATACTTATCTGTATGTCATTCCGGCTGACAGAACGGTGGACGAACCTCTGAAAGTGCGCTATGCGGTAGCCGGTAAGAATGAAGAGTTCAATGAGACTATTGATCAGCTATGGAATTGTGCACAACTCAATCTGCTCGATGTCACGGTGGATGGAGAAGGAATCCTCATTCCTTCCATGATTGTACTCGAACCGGATTATCTCATTGATATCAGTACTTTGGCCGAATGTTTTAAGGATTACGGACACCATCCGGCCAATTATATACTCGGCCGTTTACAACCCATGTCCAATACCCGCCCGCTATTGCTCGGTAATATAGCCAATCTTTTTCTCGACGAGTGGATTCATGCCGATGGAGAAGTCGATTATATAGAGTGTATGCGCAAAGCATTCCGCACCTATCCCATAGAGCTGGCTTCCTGTGAAGATCTGCTCGATCCAAAGCTGGAGTTCGAGTTCTTTAACGACTGCAAAACTCATTTCGAGCATATAAAGGAGATAGTAACAGATACATTCCTCGCTCCGGGGTATCATCTGAATAAGGAAGATGCCGTTCTGGAACCCTCGTATGTGTGCGAGGCGCTTGGTTTACAGGGACGTCTCGACTATATGCAGCGGGACATGAGTAGCTTTATAGAAATGAAATCGGGCAAGGCCGACGAATATATCATCAAAGGGAAAATCGAACCCAAAGAAAATCATAAAGTGCAGATGCTTCTTTATCTGGCAGTGCTGGAATATAGTATGGGTATCAACCATCGCAAGGTGCATCCTTACTTGCTCTATACCCGTTACCCGTTGCTCTATCCGGCTCGTCCGTCATGGGCGCTGGTTCGCCGGGCAATTAATATTCGCAATCTTATTGTGGCAGGGGAACATGCAGTTCAGCTGCAAAATAGTTCCGCATATACGTTCGAAGTGCTGAGCGAAATTACCCCTTCCGTACTTAATGAAAATCACCTGCGTGGCATGTTCTGGGAACGCTATCTGGCTCCCTCCATCTCAGTTTTTGGCAATCACTTTAATGCTCTCTCCCCAGTGGAACAAAGCTATTACCTTACGCTCTATAACTTCATAGTCAAGGAACAATACATTTCCAAATCGGGCGAGATGGAATACGATGGTCGTGCGGGAGCTGCTTCCCTTTGGCTGGCTACTCTTGAGGAGAAACGGGAAGCGGGAGAAATTCTTTATGATCTTACTATTAAGGAAAATCGTGCAGCCGATGCACATAAAGCCACAGTTACGTTTACCATTCCCCGATACGAGGAGGAGTTCCTTCCAAATTTCAGGGTGGGAGATGTGGTGCTTTTCTATGAACGAAATAAAACAGAAGATGTAGCTACCAATAAAATGGTATTTAAAGGGAGTATCGCTGCTATCAACTCAGAAGAGATTGCTGTGCGCATCCGTGCTTCGCAGCAAAATCCTTCTGTACTTCCTCAGAATAGTCTTTATGCTGTGGAGCACGACAGTATGGATACATCCTTTAAAAGCATGTTCCAGTCGCTTACCCTTTTTGCTGAGGCTAACAAAGATCGTCGCGACCTGCTGCTGGCTCAGCGTAAACCACTGTTCGATGCCTCTTTCGATGAACAGATTGCTCAGGCTACCAACGATTTTGCACGTATCACACTGAAAGCCCTTGCTGCAAAAGATTTCTTCCTGCTCGTAGGACCTCCCGGAACAGGGAAAACCTCCTGGGCACTGAAACAGATGGTTACTGCTTTTCATAAGCAACCTCATACTCATATACTGCTACTGGCTTATACCAATAGAGCTGTCGACGAGATTTGCAAATCCATTTCATCCATCACACCGGAAATCGATTATATCCGTGTGGGTAGTGAGTTATCTTGCGAAGAACGTTTCCGTCCTCATCTCATCGAGAATGTGCTGGCCTCTTGCAACCGTCGTTCGGAAGTCAGCGAACGTATATCTCAATGTCGTGTAATCGTGGGTACCGTTGCCTCCATATCCAATAAGCCCGACCTCTTCCGTCTCAAGAAGTTCGATGTAGCCATTGTAGATGAGGCTACCCAAATACTTGAACCTCAACTGTTGGGCATCCTTTGTGCCAAAGACAGGGCAGGAGAGAATGCAGTGGGTAAGTTTATCCTCATTGGCGATCATAAACAGCTTCCTGCAGTTGTAATGCAGAGTAGCCACCAGTCAAGAATTGCTTCAGATAATCTTGTTTCTGTAGGAATCACTAATCTAAAAGACTCCCTGTTCGAACGTCTCTACCGTTATTATGCTCACGATCCGGAAAATCGTGTAGTCGATATGCTCTGCAAGCAGGGACGAATGAATCCTGCTGTAGCACTATTCCCTAATAAAGCTTTCTACGGAGGTAAGTTAGAACCAGTAGGTTTGCCCCATCAGCTGGAAACCGATTCTCCTTACGGAGACCGGGTGCAATTCATTCCTTCTCAGCCGCATACCGGTGGAGGGTCCGATAAGTGCAATATCTACGAAGCTCGTTTGGCTGCCGATATTGCCGTGCAAGTCTACAACCGTCGCCCTGAAAAGTTCGATGCAGCGCGTTCCTTGGGTATCATAACTCCTTATCGCAGTCAGATAGCCATGATAAAGAAAGAGCTTGCCCTTCGGAATGTTCCTGTGCTCAATAATATACTGGTAGATACCGTAGAGCGCTTTCAGGGAAGTGAGCGGGATGTTATCATATACTCTTTCAGTGTTAACTATCCCTGGCAGTTACAGTTCCTCAGTAATATAACCGAGGAAGACGGAGTGGAGATTGATCGCAAACTCAATGTGGCATTAACGCGTGCCCGTAAGCAAATGTATTTAATTGGGTCGCCCGAATTATTAAAACTTAATAAAATATATAAAGCTTTGATTAAATTAATACTTCCTACCTTTCATTAACATGCTCAACTGAAAAAAAGGCTTATCTTTGCACTACGTTTTTTTCATAGAGATTTAGATTTAAGGTTAGAAGAATTGTGGAAGTCGTGAGACTTCCCTTTTTTTTAAGATCTAAAGAAGAAGGTCGCCCCATAAAGGCGGCCTTTTTTGATTCAATACTATGTCTTGCTTTTTAAAGAAGGAGAGGGTGCTCAGTCAACGACCGGGCACCCTCTCTCTATTTATTATAAATGTATTTTTATCTTTTCATCTATTATAGATCAGTGATAATCTTGTATTGAGGAACAAGAGTTTTCATGATAACCCATGCAATAAGATAAGCAAAGGCACATACACCAAACATAATTCCGTAAGCTACTGTTGGAGTTGCAGCATACAAGTCAGTGATAAATCCGGCAAACAGCTGAACCAATACACCACCAATACCACCTGCCAAACCACCGATACCAGTTACTGAAGCGATAGCCTTTTTAGGGAACATGTCAGAAACAGTAGTGAACAGGTTAGCCGACCAAGCCTGGTGAGAAGCACCAGCCAGACAGATAACACCTATTGCCAGATACATGGCAGCACCACCAAAGTGTTCTACGTTACCAAAGTATTGAGTCAACAATAAAGTAACAGGGCAAAGAGCGATAAGGAACATGGAAGTCATACGAGCTTTGTAAGCATTCATACCTTTGTTCATAAAGAACATTGGAATACTACCACCAAATACACTACCAATAATAGCGATACCGAATACAATGAATGTAGGCCACATTACTTCCTGAGTTGTCATGTGGAATTGTTTTTTCAGGTAGTCAGGCAACCAGAATAACAAGAACCACCAGATACCGTCGGTCATAAACTTACCAAAGAAGAAAGACCATGTTTGTGGGTATCTCAACATCTTACTCCAGGATACTTTTTCCTTGATACCATTCTTTTCATTTTCAACCTGTTCAGGAGTAAGCTCAGCATCGTCTGCATGGATGTATTCATACTCGCTTTGGTTAATTGTGCCTGCTTCGAGCAACTTCTTTTGTGATTTGAAGAGTGTAAACCAGAAGAACAACCAAACAAAACCAATACCACCTGTTAAGATGAATGCCATCTTCCATCCAAGAGCCGGACCGAAGTAAACCAAACACCATGGAACAAACAGTGCAGAAATCATTGCACCTACGTTCGAACCACTGTTAAAGATACCGGTTGCCAAAGAACGTTCGCGTTTTGGGAACCACTCTGTTACAGTCTTGATAGATGCAGGGAAGTTACCGGCTTCACCAAGTCCGAATACACTTCTGATTGCTACGTGCAAAGCTACAGTCTTTCCTACAAAAGCATTAGCGATGCCACTAAATGACCACACAATTAAAGAGAGAGCCAATCCCATCTTAGCACCGATCTTATCAATAACAACACCGGAAAAAACAGTGAAGCCAGCATAAGCGGCAGTAAAGAATGCAGTAACATAAGAGAAGTCAGAGTTACTCCAACCAAAACCACCCTCTGCTACAGGCGAGCAGAAAAATTCTTTTAGAAAAGCAATTACGTTACGATCCATGTAGTTAATGGTCGTAGCAAAGAATAGTAAGGAACAAATAACCCATCTGTAACGGGTCATTTTTTCATTCACATTCTGAAATGTACTCATGATAAATGATTTAATAATTAGTAATTTAAATTAATGGGACCAAAATTAATGATTATAATTGAGACCCGCGGTATAAATTTTGCTCAAAATAGTGTATATTTTGATTGAGAATGTCTAAAACTTCTTACATTTGCAAAATAATTCAATGGAAATATCTGAAAACTGTAATTTATGGAAATAAAAAAGAATACCCCTCAATGGTTTGCTGTTTATACTGCTCCACGGGCCGAAAAGAAGGTTCGCGAACGTTTTCAACAGTCGGGTATCGAGCATTATCTTCCTGTTCAGATGGTTACCAGGAAGTGGCACGACAGACTAAAGAAGGTGGAACAACCTGTTCTCACAGGCTATATTTTTGTCCGCATCCTCCCCGAAGAAGCTTCTAAAGTTCTGATGACCTACGGTGCCATAGCTTTTGTTCGCGAGCAATCCCGCCCTGCTGTTATTCCCGAAAGTCAGATAGAGCGCCTTCGCCAAATGGTGGAGATGTCGGAGGAAGAGGTTGAGTTTAACATCTCCGAGCTCGAACCGGGTGCTCCCGTCCGTATTGTTCGTGGCGAGCTTGCTGGTCTTATTGGTGAACTGGTTGAGGTCAAAGGCAAGTTTAAGGTTGCCGTTCGCCTCGCAGGATTGGGGTGTGCACTCACAACTGTTAGCGCCAGTTGTTTGGAGAAGCTTTAGTTTCTTTTTGATTCAAAAGAAACTAAATGTTTATGGTTTTATTCTTTTGGTTTTTTGCTTTGATTGCAACTGTCTTTTTCTTTTAGCTTCATTCCAAATACCTTTTCTTTTGCCTTGATTGCAACAGTCCTTTTCTTTTGCCTTGATGCAAAAGAAACAAAAAATCAAGGCTGCATTTTTTTTGCTAAAATCGAAAGGCCTGTAGCGGAAGGTGCTGAAACTCGCTTCGCTCAAACAACAGCCCCTTCTTCGCGCTACATTCCTCCCGATTTCTTCACGCAAAAAAAAAGAGGCCGGTCCTTCTGGTCGCTCGGCTTCGCCATCGCTCGGTGGGGTTGTGAACCAATTAGCTTTGCTTCGTTCGCTGGCTTCGCCATTATACTTTGCTTGGCTTCACCTTTGCTCGGTTTCACCATCGCGGTTTGCTTGGCTTATTGTAGGAATTCTGTTGCTGGTATCATTTTTATTTTTAGTCCACTTTCTTCAAAAATATCTTTTTGATTGAATGTTACTATTGTTCCTTCGTTTATATTAAAATACTTCATGGCTTCAACAAGTCCGTTGTATTCCCGTTCAAAATTAGTGTCTTCAATCTTATAGCACACTTGTATTACATCCTGAACTTTACCTTTGTTCATTGCTATAAAATCACATTCTCCTTTATCTTTAAAGTAATAGATATCGGGATATTTGCTTCTTAGATAAAGAAATACTGCATTTTCAAGTTTGTGTCCGGAGTTGTCGGTAAATGCTGTCGAATTTTCATTGAATAATCCCAAGTCCATGGCATAAATCTTTTTGGGATTTCTGGCTTGTGCTTTTAGTGAATAATTGAATTGAGGGATAAACTCGAGTAAATAAGAATCTTTCAGGTATGAAAAATACTCAAGAATAGTGCTGCTCGATTTTATGCCATACATTCCTTCCAGCTTATTGGCAGAGACAAGGTTGCCTATGTTAGATATCAGATATACTGCCAACTGACGCAGAGAATTTACATCGCGTATAGAATGACGGATTGCTATGTCACGAATCAAAATGTCATCCATCAAATTATTAAGTATCACGCCCATTCCACTTTTTACATACTCTGGAATTCCTCCATGCGCCAGATAATCATTCAGTGAATCCGAATTGTTTTCAATCTTCTTAAATGATATAAACTCATTATACGAGAAAGGGAATAACTCACAGGAAATATGTCTGCCTGTGAGATGAGTTCCCAGCTCTTTACTAAGAAGAGATGCATTCGATCCGGTAATAAATATCTGGTATCCTTCATTGAGCTTCTGGTGGATAAACATTTCCCATCCACTCACTATTTGTATCTCGTCAAAAAACAGAACGTTTATTTTTCTTTTACTGATTTCATTTCCAAGCCGTGCAAAGTCCGATATTTCAAAACCGGCCAAACGGGTATCTTCAAAATTAAGATAGATAGCATTGCTAAATCTTTCTTTTAATAACTGCAGTAAAAGAGTACTCTTTCCACACCTCCGAATGCCGGTTACAATCGTTGCGTATGTTTCTATAACCGGCAACCTATTCAAAGCATCACGTCTCAATCCTGTATCTTTTCTAAGAAATACATATCCTTGAGAATCTATAACTCCTGCTATTTGTTCTTGCGTAATCATCTCATTGTCATTTATATAATCACAAAGATATACTATTTCCCAATAGTAACAAATAAAATCTCCCATTATTATCGGGCAAAGTCTCCCAATACTGCTGGGTAAATTAGTTAGCTCCTTTTCTTTTGCCTTGATGCAAAAGAAACAAAAAATCAAGGCTGCATTTTTTTTGCTAAAATCGAAAGGCTTGTAGCGGAAGGTGCTGAAACTCGCTTCGCTCAAACAACAGCCCCTTCTTCACGCTACAATCCTCCCGATTTCTTCACGCAAAAAAAAAGAGGCCGGTCCTTCTGGTTTCTGAATGTGCTGCGATTTTGGATCAATTAGCTTTGCTTCGCTCGCTGGCTTCGCCTTTTGCAAGGTTTCACCATTGTATTTTGCTTTATTTGACTGGCTGAACTGTTATTCCTTTTACTTGGCTTCGTTATGGTGTTTTACTTCGTTCTCCTTCAGATTTATTAGTAGAAAAAGGGTTACTAACGTGAATCAAAGGAAAACCGTCACGAAGTGACAAGCCGAGCGAAGCACGGCTATTCCGTTCCACAACTGCAGCCCGCTCAGGAACCAGCAGGACTGGCCTCATGAATTTTACGTTAAGAAATCAGGGGGTGAGGAGCGTTAAAAAGAAAAAGCTGTTTGAGCGCAGCGAGTTCTTTTTCTTTAGCTCAGCATCCACTGATTTTAGTAAAATTCGTGCAGCCTTGATTTTTTGTTTCTTTTGTATCAAGACAAAAGAAAAGAACAATGAACATAACCCGCTATCAAATGTTTATAAAGTATAATTAATTTAGACTAAAGCGGAGCGATATGAAAAAGAACGTTATAGAATATTTAAGGCAAACAGTTCAGCATTATCCCGATAAAATAGCGGTAAACGATACAACAGAAGAAATCACCTTCAAAGCATTGTATCATAACGGACACATCCTGGCTACAGAGATTCTGTCCCATGGCATCAGAAACAAGCCGGTTGGAGTCTATATCCCCAAAGGATGTAAAGCTATTCAGGCGTTTGCCGGTATAAATATCAGCGGTAACTTCTATGTCCCTATCGACACTAAATCGCCCGATTCCAGAGTACTTTCCATTATCAATGTTCTCGATTCTGCCGTAATTATAACAGATAAGGAACATAGCGAAAAACTATCTGCTATCTGTAGTATAAAAATACTGGTTATCGAAGATGTGATAGCAGCCGGAGTGGCCGATTATGATAAATGCGAACAGGCACAATCCATTCAGATCGATACCGATCCTGTTTATTCCATCTTTACGTCAGGATCCACTGGCACACCCAAAGGAGTTGTCATCTCCCACCGCGGAGTACTCGATTATATCGACTGGGCAATAGATACGTTCCGTCTGGATAGTACTATGGTCATAGGTAATCAGGCACCGTTATATTTCGATAATTCAACGCTCGATATATACCTCATGTATGCCACCGGCTCCACACTGGTCATTATCCCCGAGCAGAACTTTATGTTCCCCGCCATGCTGGTCGATTTCCTCAACGAGTATAAAATCACCTTTGTGTTCTGGGTTCCCTTTGTGCTGGTCAACGTTGCCAACTTCGATATCTTTGCCGCAAAGAAACCGCTCTACCTCAAGGATGTATTTTTTGCAGGAGAGGTTATGCCCAACAAGCACCTCAACTACTGGAGGAAGCACCTGCCTCACTGCCGGTATGCTAACCTGTACGGCCCAACGGAGATTACGGTCGATTGCACCTATTACTTGGTGGACAGAACTTTCGAGGATAATGAACCGCTGCCTATCGGTATCCCTTGTCGTAATAGCGATATACTTATCCTTACCGACGATAACAGAATAGCAGCTGTCGAGGAACAGGGAGAACTCTGTGTACGTGGCACCTCGCTGGCACTTGGTTATTATAACGACTGGGAGAAAACACAGAAAGCGTTCGTCCAGAATCCGTTAAACAATCATTACCCGGAGATAATTTACAGAACCGGAGATGTTGTTTATCTCAATAAACGGGGAGAGATTATATATGTAGGTCGTAAGGACTCACAGATCAAACATAATGGCTACCGCATCGAACTGGGCGAGATAGAAACAGCTGTTCTCAGTAGTGAGCTGGTCGATAACTGTTGCGCTGTTTATGATTATAACAGAAAGAAAATCCTTCTGTTCTATCAGTCAAAGAGCGAACTCGATATGGCTCAGTTCCGGAAATCAGTCCTTACTCAGCTGCCCAAGTACATGCTTCCATCCGAGTACTACCGGGTCGACGATCTCAAGCAGAATGCAAATGGCAAAATAGACCGTCTCTACTATAAGAGCAAAGTGAATGGATAGATTAAAAACATAGATAGTTAAAGGAATAGTTATGAAAAAAGTCACCTCAATAGAGCAGTTACAGGAGTGCATCGCATCTGTGCGGAACTATCGGAAAGGATTCATTACCAATTTCTTTCCCGATCCCTTCAGGCATTCGCTGTGGATAGAGAAAGAAGAGTTGTCCTTTGGGGAAACGGGCGGATCTTTGTTCCTGCTTCGGGAAAATAGCTTTTTCTATTCATTGTTCTATGTCTCCACCACACTCGAAGCCTTGAAATCCGATCTCGCTTTCTTCCTTGTCAAGCATCAGGGCGATATACTTGTTGCCGATGTTGTGGGCAATCAGGATAATGTTGCAGCCCGTCAAGTATTTCTCGATCTGGGTTTTCAGCAGTATACCTCTCTAACCCGGATGAGCCGGATAAATAATTCGCCTGCAAATGTTTACGAAAAGAATCCTCGTATCGTTAATGGCAGTGTAGCCGATGCCGCAGTTATTTACGAGCTTCTTAATCAATATTTCGATCCCCTGGCAGAGCAGCTCCCTTTACTCGAAGAACTGGAAGACTTTGCTAAAAAGGGGCAGTTAATTGTCTATAAGGAAAATGATGAAATAGGAGGCTTTATTATCTACGAGCTGCAAGGAAAAACATCCTATCTCAGGTATTGGTTGGTGCATCCCGAATTCAGAGGGAAGGGTATAGGCTCGGCCTTGTTTACTGAGCTCCTCTCACGCTCGGCAGATGCACGTCGTCTTATCTTGTGGGTCATGGATACCAATCACAATGCCGTAAATATGTACCGGCATTTCGGTGCCGAATTTGAAATGATGTTTAATTACGTACTAATAAAAAGAGCAATATGAAAGAGACGATCCTAACCATTTTAAACGGATTACGACCTGAGTTCGATTTCAGCCAATCCGCTAACTTTATTGACGAAGGTATGCTCGATTCACTCGATGTGGTAAACCTCGTAACCGATCTGGAGAGTGCTTACGGCATCCTTATCGATGGCGTAGATATACTTCCCAATAATTTCTCATCGGTCGATAGTATTATAAACCTGTTAATCAAAAACGGAGCAAAAGCATGAACCTCACATTTAAGCACAAAAAAATAACCGGCATTCTTACTGTCCTGCCTAAGAATGAAGTTAAGTTCGAGGACGAAATGAGCAATTATCATTTCTCCGAATCAAAAGCCCTGAAGCTGAAGGTCACCATGGGATACAATAAACACCATATTGTAGAAGATGGCGTTTCCGTGTCCGATCTCTGCACCTTTGGTCTCGAATATCTTTTCAATCAGCAGTTGCTTGCAAAAGACGATATCGATGCGCTGGTGCTTGTCACCCAGTCTCCCGATTATTTCATGCCGCCCACCAGTAACGTTATTCAGGGCCGCCTGGGGCTGAAGCAGGATATCATCTGCATGGATATCAACCAGGGATGCTCGGGATACATCATCGGACTCATCCAGTCTTTCCTTTTGCTCGATCAGCCTGCCATCAACAAAGTGGCACTGCTCAATGCCGATATCCTCAGTCGTAAAGTCTCCAAAAAAGATCATAACAGCAATCCGCTTATTGGCGATGCTGCTTCCATAACCATTGTCGAAAAGAGCGATAGTGACGAAACCATCCACTGTAACATCAAGATGGATGGCACCCGTTACGATGCCCTCATCATCCCTGCCGGAGGATTCCGTCAGCCGTCAACACCCGAAACTGCCGTTATGGAAGAAGATATAGATGGCAACCTCCGTTCAAAAGACAACCTCGTGATGAAAGGCGATGCCATCTTCAACTTTATGCAAACCGAAGTCCCACCCATGGTGGAAGATATTCTCGAATCAGCCGGACTCACCAAGGACGATATAGACTATTACATGTTCCACCAGCCCAACCGTTTCATGCTCAATAAGCTAGCAGATCGTCTGGAGGTTCCGCGAGAGAAAATGCCGAGTAATGTAGTTGGCGATTTTGGTAATGCCAGTGGAGTATCCATCCCCACAGCTATCACCTATAATCTCGGTGATAAGCTGTTGAGTAACCGTTATAAGACTTGTCTTGCCGGGTTTGGTGTTGGGCTCACCTGGGGTTCTATGGTGGTGGAACTTGATCGGCTGAAGTTCAGCAGCATTATTTATTTCTAATTTTTTTTAGTTTCATTCCAAATGCTTTTTGGCTTGAGTGCAACTGTCCTTTTCTTTTGCCTTGATGCAAAAGAAACAAAAAATCAAGGCTGCATTTTTTTTGCTAAAATCGAGAGGCCTGTAGCGGAAGGTGCTGAAACTCGCTTCGCTCAAACAGCAGCCCCTTCTTTACGCTACAACCCTCCCGATTTCTTCACGCAAAAAAAAAGAGGCCAATCCTTCTGGTCGCTCGGCTTCGCCATCGCTCGGTGGGGTTGCGTACCAATTAGCGTTGCTTCGCTCGCTTGTCACTTTGTGACGGTTCTTTTTTTTCTCGGCTTCGCCATCTGTTTTGCTTGTAGATAATTATTTAATTAAAATTGTTATAATGCGGGATGTAGTAGTAAAAATATAGAAAAAATTAGTGCTAATATAAATAATAATGTATCTTTGCTGCGGTAAATCAATATCAATATATGGATAAGATAGAAAAAAATCAGAAAAAGAATTCTCCTGAAAACGTTAAAGGTGTTTTCAAGAAGATGATTGACGATAAAAGAGCTATGCGATCTTATATCCAAAAAAATGGTACTCTAAAAGGTTTTAAAAGTGACTCAATCAACTTTGCAAAACCGTTATGAAATTGAATCTTTTGACTTAGGGTACCAGTTTGTTACTGAAACTGGTATTATTTATTTTATAACTTTCATTGAATATCCCACAATCTCCGATTTTTTATCCACAAAAATTTATATGTTCAATATTGAACATACTACTCCTAAAGAACATTTACATCATAAATACGACAATAGGGTACGTAACACCGTCATATTTATTTTAGAAACTTTTTTCTCTAATCATGAAGATGCCTTGATTACTATCTATGATGTTTCTGATGGTAGGCAGTTATGTAGAAAAAGATTATTTGATAGTTGGTTCAAACAATTCAATAATGGAAAACTATGTAAATTAGAGGCAAAATGTCTTATCGACGAACAACTAACTTATACATCGCTCTTGTATAATAAAAACCATTATGATGATAAATACCTGAAAGAAGAATTTCAGGAACTAGTAGACGCTAATTTCTATAATTAGCAATATCAGTATCTCATCCCAAAAGCCAAGTGAAACTGCTACAATGGCGCAGCCAGCGAGCGAAGCAAAGCTAATTGTCGCAAAAACCCACTGAACGATGGCGCAGCCGAGTTAACAGAAGGACCGGCCTCATGAATTTTACGTTAAGAAATCAGGGGATGAAGAGCGTTAAAAAGAAAAAGCTGTTTGAGCGCAGCGAGTTCTTTTTCTTTAGCTCAGCATCCCCTGATTTTAGTAAAATTCGTGCAGCCTTGATTTTTTGTTTCTTTTGCATCAAGGCAAAAGAAAAGGTATTGGCAATCAAGGCAAAAAGAAAAGGCCAGTTAGAATAAAAAAAGCCGTTAGACGAATATTAAATCCCTCTAACGACTTAAATAAAATATATAAAGAACTTAGTTGCTAAGGACCACTTTATCAAGAACAGGAACCTTCACTCCTGAAAGTGAACCCTGCTTAACGTCATTAAGTTGTTCAAAAACAACAATTTTGTTAGAACCTTTTTTCAAAAGGCATCCCGGAAGGTAAAGCGTTTGTTGCGGACCAACCTTCCAGTAACGACCTAAGTTAAAGCCATTCACAAAAACAATGCCCTTGCCCCATTTCTCCATGTCAAGGAAAGTATCACCGGGTTTGCTCACCTTAAACTCACCTTCGTAAATCACAGGTTGCCCGGCAGTGTAGCTTGTTGAGAAAGCTTTTAAGTCAGGCATTTCGCTCATTGGTAGCTTGTACATCTCCCAGTTACCGGTTATCTCAATGCCGTTAATCGTTACCGGAGTAGTGATACCCTTCAGGTTATCGGTAATCTGAGCACCGTAGTTTATGCGTCCCAGGTTTTCTACCAATATATCCAGCGTACTGTTAAAAGGCACATCAATATTCATGCTGTCCTTTTCGAATACACGGTTCAGTTCACCCACCTTTTTGCCGTTTATGTATACAGTAGCAAAGTCGCGAATACCCTTAATTTTTAGCTCACCATTGATCGGCTGATTAAAATGACGGCGATACAACACATACCCGTGGCCCTGATTCAAATCCTCAAAAGTCATCACCGTGTCGTTTTCCACCGGTTCCATCTTGCTCACCACGTCCATCAGGTTCACTGTTTTAGCAAGCTTTATTTCTGGAATCTCAATCACCGGAATCTGAGCAGGAACGGCAGGTACTTCATACTTCACATACTGCTTCATCAGGTCGCGTATGGCAGTGTACTTCGGAGTTACCCATCCCGCTTCACTTATCGGAGCATCATAATCATAACTGGTTATGTCCGGCTGAATATTCTTCTTTGTGTTGTAGTTGGCACCCGCAGTAAAACCAAAGTTAGTACCCCCGTGCACCATGTAAAAGTTAAAGCTCACCCCGTTATCCAGATACTTCTTCGTCTGTTTCGCTACATTCTCGGCAGACACCTTCTGGAACGGCTCAGCCCAGTGGTCCAGCCATCCCGGGTAGAACTCAGCCACCATGTACGGGCCCTTGCCACCGTTAAACTCATCCACCACCTTCTTCAGGTTCTTTATGTTATCCTCACCGTTGGCAGTAGGCAGTGTACCCTCAATGGCACCCCCTTTAAACAGCCAGCTACCGTCCGAGGTAAACATCGGAATGTCGAAACCCGCAACAAGTAACTGCTGGCGAATGGTTGCACTATATTTCTTGTGAGTTTCCAGCGCAATATCCGGACGCTGAGCTACGTAAGATCCAAATTCATTCTCAGCCTGCACCATTACCACCGGGCCACCCTTCGTAATCTGCAAGTCGCGCACCTCGTTAGCCAGGTTGTTGATATACACCTTGCACGAATCAAGGAACTGCTTGTTGTCCGTGCGAATCACCAGTCCCGGAGTCTTTTGCAGCCACCATGGGTAGCCACCGAATTCCCATTCCGCACAAGCATACGGACCCGGGCGCAGAATCACCATCAATCCCACTTCCCCTGCAGTCTTAATAAACTCACGAATGTTGCGGTTTCCCGTTTTAAAGTCCCACACCCCCGGAGCCGTTTCATGATAGTTCCAGAACACGTAAGTAGCCACAGCGTTCAGCCCCATGGCCTTCATCATCTGTAACCGGTGGCGCCAGTACGGAGCCGGCACACGTGCAAAGTGCATTTCTCCAGAGTGAATCTGAGTCGGTTTGCCATCATACAGAAAGTTTCCGTCCTTTATGGCAAACGAGTGTTTCGCCTGTTGAGCAAAAGCAGCTCCGCTTATCAACATAAGTGCTACAAGCAAAGCAGAGAGTTGTTTTTTCATGTTTAGTCTGTTATAGAGTAAATTATTAATGTTAGCATATTAAGCCTTTTCAATGATTACAAAGATAAACAATTTATCAAATAACCGCCAAACAAAATAAATTAATTTATTAATTACTCCTATTTGAATAAAATTTTAAGTAAAATGAACTAAAATAACAGTTCGAATGTTTATTTAACAAAGCACACAGTCAAATGAAAAACATTATTAAAATAATCGCCCTCCTGCTTGCGGCAGCCATTGTAAGCGGATGTCGCTCCACAAAGAACGTAGCCTACCTGCAAGGCGTAGAGAACCTTACTGATGCACAACTGCAACGAAGTGCACAACCCTATAGTGCAAAGATAAAGCCCAACGATATGCTGCGCATCATTGTAAGCGGAGCCGAAGATCCCGATACCTATATGCCCTTCAATCTGCTCACGGCTGTGCCTTATAGCGAAAACGCCACCCAGGCCACTGCCAGTCTGCAAAGCTACCTGGTAGATACCCGTGGCACCATCGATTTCCCTGTGTTGGGAAAGCTCTATGTAGTCAATTCCACTACCGATCAGGTAAAACAGATGATTACCGAAAAGCTGAAAGATTACCTCAAGGCCGACCTCGTAGTTACCGTGCGCTTTGTCAATTATAAAATCTCCGTACTGGGCGAAGTCAACCAGCCCGGCGTATTTACCGTGCCCGACGAAAAAATCAGCATCCTGCAAGCCCTTTCCCTGGCAGGAGACCTCACCCTCTATGGCCGTAGAGATGTAGTAAAGATTCTGCGCGAAGAGTCCGATGGCAGTAAAACCATCACCACCCTCAACCTTAATGATCGCAACCTCATCTTTTCCCCCTTCTATTACCTACGCCAGGGCGATGTGGTTTATGTAGAACCCAATAAAACAAAAGCCAAGGGCGCCGGGGTAGGAGCCGCCACCAATATCGTATTCTCCGTGGTGTCCGTGGTTATCGGTGTAGCCTCCCTGATTGTAACCATTGCCAGGTAATTAAATTTATATATTTTTTCCATTAGCATAGTATATATAAATTAAAATATATAAATTTCAGTTCTATCCCATAATGTGACTAATTGATTAATATTCAAAGTTTTATTTAACAAAATAATACTAAAAACGTTATTGAAACCAAAAAGTAATAGAAATTAAATATCATTAGTAGTTAAAAAGATTTTAATAATCAAAAAATGTTTTTACCTTTGCGGCGAATTTAAAAACAGGAAGTTCGTTGCTACGGTTATGTTAGTGACGAACCTTGTTGCATCATAACACAACCGATTCGAAAAGCTAATGAACAGACAAAACTATCGCTATTTACTGCTACTTGCAGTAATACTACTCTTTTCTGCATGTAAATCTGCAAAAAACATCGCCTATCTGGAAGGAGCCGAATCACTCACGCCCGATCAACTGGCTCAAAGTTCACAACCCTTTAATGCTACCATCAAACCGAACGATTTACTGCGTATTGTGGTAAGTGGTTCCGAGGATGCAGATACTTATATTCCTTTTAATATTACGACTTCAAACCCCTCAAACGAAAATCTAACATATACTCAAGCTACATTACAAAATTATTTGGTAGATAGCAAAGGCACTATTGATTTTCCTGTATTAGGTAAATTGTCTGTTATAAATCAAACTACCAATGCTGTAGCAAAAGCTATTACCCAAAAGCTTAGAAGTTACTTAAAAGGAAATATCGTTGTAACCGTTCGTTTTGCCGATTATAAAATATCCGTATTGGGCGAAGTTGCTCGTCCGGGAGCCTTCACTGTGTCCGATGAAAAGATTAATGTACTTCAGGCACTCTCCATGGCAGGAGATTTAACTATCTATGGTCGCAGAGATGTAGTAAAGATTCTTCGCGAATTGCCCGATGGACAGAAGAATATCGTTACGCTCAATTTGAATGATAAAAACCTGATTTTTTCACCTTATTTCTACTTGCAACAAGGCGATGTAGTTTATGTAGAGCCCAATCAGGCGAAAGCCAAAGGATCCGATGTTGGTATTGGTACCAGTATACTTATTTCTGTAGCTTCAGTGGTAATTGGAGTAGCTTCTTTGATTGTTACAATAGCAAAATAATATTTTGTGTCGATTTTTGTATAATCGAAGTACTTTAGCCTTCTGTCATCTTAACTATTTAAATCTATAAAAATGATTCCCAAAATCACCAATTGGTATTTCTCTAAGAAAGCACTTCCTTATTGGGGGGTACTTGTTTTGGATTGTCTTATTGTAATGTTCTCCGGATACGTTGCAAAGTATCTTGAAGTTGGAGGTTTAGAATTTGCTCAGTCATTCTGGCCAATGACAAATGGCATACTAATCAGCATCGTGCTTTATGCTGTGGCGTTTAGACTATTTCGTACCTATGCCGGTATTATCCGTTATTCATCTTTTATAGATCTTCAGCATGTAGCTTCTGCCACATTTACAGGATCAGTGCTTACCTACATGGCCTCTTTTGCACTTGAATCTGTCAAGGGTATCAACATGCCCGATCTTTTGGGCATTTGTGCCATGTTCTTCGTCTCAACATTCCTGATGTGGTTGGAACGTGTGGCTGTTAAGCGTATGTTTGATGGTTTCCGTGCAGAAGATGCAACGCCTGTTGCCATATATGGAACCAAGGCTGGTGGCATTAGCATTGCTTTCAGCATCATAAACGTAAAGGTAAAAAAATACCGTCTTGTGGCTTTTATCACAGATGGTCTGGAAATGAAGAATACTTACTTGCTGGGTAAGAAGGTACTCTTAAATGGCAATGGCATCGCTGAAGATTTGAAGCAGATGGGCGTTAAAGTGCTCCTCGTTTCTCCGCTAAAAAGTGAGATATTCCGCCATAATGCAGCCATGATCGATGAATTCCTTGCTGCCGATATCAAGATCATGATGCCCTCTGCAGCAGAGGAATGGGATGGTAAGACTCCTTTGACTACCCAGAACCTCAAGGAAGTGGATATTGAAGACCTCCTCCCTCGTGATAAGATTGAGGTGAATATGGATGCCATTGGAGCATTGCTCACTGGTAAGAAGATTCTGATTACGGGTGCTGCAGGTTCCATTGGCAGTGAGATGGTTCGTCAGGTAGCGGTATACAAGCCCGCGAAGATGATTCTCATTGATCAGGCAGAGACGCCTATGCACACTGTACGTCTGATGATGGCTCGTGAGTTCGGTGACATAGAGAGCGAAACCATTGTTTCCAGCATTGCTAATAAGAAACACATGGAGAAGATCTTTGCTGAACATCTGCCGGATTACGTGTTCCATGCAGCTGCCTACAAGCATGTACCCATGATGGAGTACAACCCGGGTATTGCTGTTCAGAACAATATCTATGGTACACGTGTAATTGCAGATCTTGCAGTGAAGTACGGCACCAGGAAGTTCGTGATGATCTCCACCGATAAGGCCGTAAACCCAACAAACGTAATGGGTTGCTCAAAACGTATCTGCGAGATTTACTGTCAGTCTCTCAATAAGGCTATTGTTGAGGGTAGGGTGAAGGGGGTTACTCAGTTTGTAACCACTCGCTTCGGTAATGTATTGGGAAGCAATGGTTCGGTAATTCCGCTGTTCCGTGAACAGGTCAAGAGGGGCGGTCCGCTTACCGTTACTCATCCGGACATCACTCGCTTCTTTATGCTGATTCCTGAGGCTTGTAAGTTGGTGCTGGAGGCAGGTACTATGGGGAAAGGTGGCGAGATCTTTGTTTTCGACATGGGTGAACCGGTAAAAATTACTCAACTTGCTTCACGCATGATCAGTCTTTCCGGCGCCAAGGATATAGAAATAAAGTTCACCGGACTACGTGAAGGTGAGAAACTTTTCGAGGAGGTACTGAACGACGAAGAGCAGACAAAGCCTACACACCATCCTAAGATTATGATTGCCAACGTTCGTGAATACGATTACGAGACTGCCTGCCAAAACGAAATTCGTTTGCTGGAAGCATCCCGCTCGTTCGACGATATGGCTATTGTGAAGATCATGAAAGAAATTGTGCCGGAGTACAAGAGCAAGTGCTCTAAGTATGAGGTGCTGGATAAAACCTTGAATGCGCAACTGATGACTGATATCTTATTAAAAATAAACTCCCCCCATTGATTATTAGCAATATTTAATAACGCAAAATATAAAATCTTACTAAATATATCAAGTATGCACGAATTTAAAGATTTGAAAATAGCAGTAGCCGGCACAGGCTATGTAGGTTTGAGTATTGCAACTCTGCTTTCTCAACATCATCATGTTACGGCTGTTGATGTGATTCCAGAGAAGGTTGAGAAACTGAATAACAAGATTTCACCTATTCAGGATGAGTACATTGAGAAGTACCTTGCTGAGAAGGAACTGAATCTTACAGCAACACTTGATGGTAAAGAAGCATACAAGGATGCAGACTTCGTTGTGATTGCAGCACCGACAAACTATGATCCTCAGAAGAACTTCTTCGATACTCATCACATTGAAGATGTAATCGACCTCGTGCTGAGTGTCAATCCAGATGCAGTGATGGTCATCAAGAGTACCATTCCTGTAGGCTATTGCCGTTCGCTCTATGTGAAGTATGTACTCAAGTTCCTGAATGATCCTACACTCAAGGGCAAGAAGTTCAATCTGCTTTTCTCACCAGAGTTCTTACGCGAGAGCAAGGCACTCTATGATAACCTCTATCCATCTCGTATCATCGTAGGCTATCCAAAGATTTTGCCAGCTGATCGCAACCAGAAGTGGGATGAGGAGAATGCCGCAATTACTGCTATCAGTAATGCAGAAGCAGAAGAGAATGCAAAAACATTTGCTGCTTTGCTGCAAGCGGGTGCACTCAAGGAACATATTGATACCCTCTTCATGGGTATGACAGAAGCGGAGGCTGTTAAACTCTTCGCTAATACATACCTTGCTCTTCGAGTATCTTATTTCAATGAACTTGATACATACGCTGAGGTGAAAGGCTTGGATTCTCAAGCAATAATTTCTGGTGTAGGTCTCGATTCACGTATCGGTACTCACTATAACAACCCAAGCTTCGGCTATGGTGGTTATTGCCTGCCAAAGGATACAAAGCAGTTGTTGGCAAATTATGCCGATGTGCCACAAAATATGATGTCTGCAATAGTAGAGTCAAATCGCACCCGTAAAGACTTCATTGCCGACGAAGTTCTTCGCAAGGCAGGTTGGTACGATTACAGCACCAATAATGAGTTTGATGGCTCCAAGAATGAAGTTACCGTTGGCGTATTTCGACTAACAATGAAGTCTAACTCTGATAATTTCCGCCAGAGTGCTATTCAGGGCATTATGAAGCGTGTGAAGGCTAAGGGAGCAAATATTATTATTTACGAACCAACTCTCGAGGACGGTACATCATTCTTCGGTAGCAAGGTCTTGAATGATCTTGATGCATTTAAGGCACAGAGCAATGCAATCATTGCAAATCGCTATGATGCAGTGCTTGATGATGTGAAGGTGAAGGTTTATACAAGAGACTTGTTTCAAAGAGATTAATTGGATTCGTAATAACGGCCATTATGAAATTGACGTTCAAATTAACGTCAATTTTTACGTTCTAATAACATTATAGAATGTTGTTAAGACGATTTGTGTTTCTAATGGAAAAATGTTGATTATAAATAATATCACAAATATGAGTAAACAGAACATTGCCCTCATTACGGGCGTTACAGGACAATATGGTTCTTACTTGACTTCATTGACCACAATGACCTCAATGCGCTTCCTGTGGGCACCACAGCCATCGATGGCGATAACCTGTGGATCAACATCGTTGAAACCGAATTGAAGTCCGCTTCAGAGGGGAAATTAGAGGCTCACAACAAGTATATCGACATTCAGATTCCACTTTCTGTCGAAGAGCGATTTGGCGTGAAGGACCGCAACGCTTTCACTCAGCCAATCGGCGCTTTCGATGACGAGAAAGACTACATCCTCTTCAATGATTTCATTGCAGATATTAAGACTGTAGAAGCTGGCGATATGATCGTATTTGAGCCAAATACTGCTCATGCTCCTCTCATTGGTAGTGGTTCTATCCGCAAGGCCATCTTCAAGGTGCGAGTTTAATAATTCGGATTAATAAAAAACATCATATATCATGTTCAATCTTGATAAATTCATTGCTGATTCAGTGATCAATCGTCCTGTCAGCATGTTTGCAAAAGACATTGAGGCAAACAAGGAGAAGCTTACCGAGGAAATCAAGGGTAAGAAAGTGTGCGTAATTGGTGGAGCTGGCTCTATCGGCTCCAGCTTCATCAAGGCGGTTCTTCGCTTCGAACCTGCATCCGTTGTGGTTGTCGACCTCAACGAGAACGGCCTTGCCGAACTCGTTCGTGACGTTCGCTCTACCGAGGGCCTTTACGTTCCTGATGAGTTCCGTTGCTACACCCTCAACTTTGCTGACCAAATCTTCGAGCGTATCTTCCGTGAAGAGAAAGGTTTCGACATTGTGGCTAACTTTTCTGCTCACAAGCACGTAAGAAGTGAGAAGGATAAATATAGTGTACAAGCTCTCATCGAGAACAATGACATCAAGGCAAAGAAGTTGATGGACTTGCTCACTGTTTATCCTCCAAAGCATTTCTTCTGTGTTTCTACCGATAAAGCTGCCAATCCAGTTAACATCATGGGTGCCAGCAAGCGTATCATGGAGGACCTCGTGATGGCATACAACAAATACATCAAGGTTACCACCGCTCGCTTTGCCAATGTAGCATTCTCTAACGGTTCACTGCCTGACGGATGGCTCCATCGCCTGCAGAAGAAGCAGCCACTGGCAGCACCTTCTGACGTGAAGCGCTATTTCGTCTCACCAGAGGAGAGCGGCCAGATCTGTATGCTCGCTTGTATTCTGGGTAAGGGTGGCGAAGTTTTCTTCCCAAAACTCGGAGAAGACCAGATGCTCACCTTCTCATCCATCTGTGATGATTTTGTGAAATCTGAAGGCTTCAAGAAGGTAGAGTGCGACAATGATCCAGCTGCTAAGCAGTATGCAGCCGACATGGATTATGATTCAGATTCTTATCCAGTCGTATACTTCAAATCAGATACGACTGGCGAAAAGGCATACGAGGAATTCTATGTTCCAGGCGAGCAGATTAATATGGAACGCTTCATGGCACTTGGTGTAGTTGAGAAGACCACCAGACGGCCAATGCCTGAAGTTAACGATTTCTTTGAGGAACTCGAAGGCATCTTTGCCGAACCATCATTCACCAAAGAAAAAGTGGTTGCTGCAATCAAGCGCTTCATCCCTAATTTTGAACACGAAGAAAAAGGAAAGAATTTGGATCAAAAGATGTAAGCGTTTGCGCTTCATCATAAGTTTTTGAATTAACCAGAAATTAACGGGCAATTAACGACAATTATACGTTTCAAAGCATTCGTGCTATCCGTGAGATTCGTGTTCGTTCTTAAACTATTAAACTATTAAACGTTTAAACTTTCATTGAAATGGCTGATTATAAAAAAACAATTGACTTTATCAAGTCTGTATATGGCAACCAAGAGTTTACCCCTCTGGCTGTTCCTGTTTTCGTGGGCAATGAAAAGAAATATCTCAATGAGTGTATCGATACTACTTTCGTATCTTCTGTAGGTAAGTTCGTTGATCGCTTCGAGGAAAATATGGCAAAATATACAGGTGCTAAGATGGCAGTAGTTTGTGTGAGTGGTACTAATGCACTCCATATGGCAATGATGCTCGTTGGAGTAAAGCGTGATGACGAAGTCCTCACTCAGGCGCTTACCTTCATTGCTACATGTAACGCATTGAGCTACATTGGCGCTCATCCTGTATTCATTGATGTTGACCGTTCAACAATGGGTCTTTCTCCAGATGCAATTAAGGAATGGCTCGTAAAGAATGCTGAGGTACGCAAGAATACCAGAACTTCTGAACTTCCAAAGAGCCTTGACTTTGCTTATGAGGAGGACGAACTTGCTTGCTATAACAAGAATACTGGTCGTCGCATCAAGGCTTGTGTTCCAATGCACTCTTTCGGTCATCCAGTTCGTATTGAGGAGATTGCAGCTCTCTGCAAAGAGTGGCACATCGAACTCGTTGAGGATGCTGCCGAGAGTATTGGTTCTACTGTTAAGGGCCGTCACACAGGTACCTTCGGAAAGGTTGGTGCTATCAGCTTCAATGGTAACAAGACCATCACCACTGGTGGTGGCGGCATGATGCTCTTCCAGGACGAGGAGTTTGGCGCTTACGCAAAGCATATCACCACACAGGCAAAGATTCCACATCGTTGGGAGTTCCGTCACGATCATATTGGCTACAACTATCGTATGCCAAACGTGAATGCAGCTCTCGGTTGTGCTCAGCTCGAGAATCTCGACAAGTATGTTGCCAGTAAGCGTAAGATTGCTGCTGAATACGAGGAATACTTCAAGAATGTACCAGAGATCGAGTTCTTCGTTGACTCACCTGATACCTTCTCTAACTATTGGCTCAATGCCGTTATCCTCAAGGATAAGGAGGCACAGTTCGACTTCCTCGCTCAGACAAACGATAATGGTGTCATGACCCGTCCAATCTGGGAACTCATGAACCGTCTGCCTATGTTCGAGAATTGCGAGAACGATGGCTTGAAAAACACTATCTGGTTTGCAGATCGTGTTGTCAATATTCCAAGTTCTGTTCGTCCTTCAGATTTTCCAAAGGAATAATCATGTTCTTCGTAACTACACGCACAAAAGCACAGTTTTACAATGATAGTCAAATGACTTTCCTTGTACGCAAGGATTGGGTGGATATCATCTTTAAGATTCAAAAAGGAGTGTATCTCATAGTAAATGTGTATGCTCTTTCTGAGGGGCGTCTGCTTTTGGCGTGTAGTTGGGAAGGGTTCTTCAATCGTCTCAAGAGCATGCGAAATAGAGATCAAGTGCTTGCACGACTGAAGAAATCATGTCCATTGGCTTCAAATATCTTTTCTAATACTGTTGCACCTCATTTTGCTTATATAGATAAGGAGCAAATGCAAGGAGCAGTTGTCATTGAAATGAAAGCACCAGTTTCAACAGATAGCAAAGGTGACTTAATTCATGATAAGGTTGTAGAGAAGGCTATGGAACTAATGAAATATAATCTCAATTTACAGGTAGAGTTGGAGAACAATAGCCCTTTTCCTCTATGGAAGACTGATCTCCAGCAACTACAAAATTCATAAAATAGAATGAAGAAAGTTTGCATCATAACTGCCGCTCGCTCTGAGTATGGTCTTCTTCGATGGACAATAGATGGAGTCTTCAAGAATCCGAATCTTGATCTCCTTCTGGTCGTTACAGGAGCTCATCTCTTGGAGGAGCAAGGATATACCTATATGAATATAGAGGAGGATGGATATCCTATTGCAGCAAAGGTGGATATGCATATTGACGCCTCCAACAAGGAAGGTATTGCTAAATCCATGGGGTATTGCTCCATTGGTATAGCAGAAACATTGTCAAAGCTGCAGCCAGATTTGGTAGTAGTTCTTGGTGATCGTTATGAGCTTATTCCTATTTGTAGTGCTGCCCTTGTGATGAACATTCCAGTGGCTCACATCTCGGGTGGTGATGTCACGATTGGCGCCATCGACAATGAAGTGCGCAATGCGGTTACGATGATGTCAACCCTTCATTTCCCAGGAGTTGAGGAGTCAGCAGAGAATATCATTCGCATGCGAAACACTGATCAATATGTATGGGCAGTGGGCGAACCCGGATTGGATAATTTCAGAAGAGCATCACTGATGTCTCGCCAGGAACTTTCTGAAAATATCGGTATTCCTACAGATAACAAGTGGATTCTTGTGACGCTCCATCCTGAGACGAATGAAAGCCTTGAATACAACCTGCAGATGGCAAAGAATATTGTTGCTTTGACGGATTCTATTACTGACTCATCAATCGTCATCTCCAAGGCAAATACTGATTTTGGAGGTACTCAGATCAATGATTATTGGGCATCAGTAGCAAAGGCTAATCAAGAGAAGTATCATCTTTATCCTTCTCTTGGTCAGATGCGCTATCTCAGTTTCATGAACAAATGCTATGCAGTTCTTGGGAACTCATCCAGTGGTATTGTAGAGGCTCCTTGCTTGGGTGCATCCGTGATCAATATTGGCAATCGCCAGACTGGTCGCCATATTTGCAAGAATGTGCATCAGGTGAACAATGATTTGGATGCCATCCGAAATGCATGGGCAGAGATATCATCATCTAGCGAGAAGATCAAGGATAATTTCTATGGTGATGGTCATACTGCCGAAAAGATTGTTTCACACATTGAAGATTATCTCTATGGAAGATAGACACGAAATTCTCGGTGGTGAGTTTGATGTAGATATCCAAGGACTCAAATATCGCCAACCAGATAATAGTCAGTTGGAGGGCGTTTTCAAGTACGCTTCTGGCCGTTCGGCTCTTTATTATATTTTGCTTGATGCCAAGGAGCGTTATGGTGTAACACAGGTACTTTTCCCAGATTATCTTTGCTCATCAATCCTTGTAGCTGCCAAGGAAGCAGATTTGGATGTTGTATTCTATCCTCTGAATACTGCTCTTGAGTTGGATGAGAAATCATTTGCCAATCTCTATGATGAGAAGAGTGCAGTTCTGCTCATCAACTATTTTGGATTGAAGGATCTCTCTTCACAGATTGCTGCAATACGCACCATCAACAAGGCTGCTATCATCATTGAGGATGATGTGCAGGCATATTATGAGTTTATCAAACCTTTGAATAGTGCTAACTATAAATTCACCAGCTTACGCAAAACATTGGCTTGTCCAGATGGTGGATTGGTAAAGACAGAGTACACTCTTGGCAATGCAACAGCATCCAATAAATTCCATCAATACAAGTTGGCTGGCAGTATCTTGAAATCTCTTCGCCAGCCAGAATATTATGATGATGAGGTTTACCTCTCTATGTTCGAGAAGGGTGAGGATATGATTGATGCTGAAATTGCAGCAGGTATGAGTGAGATGTCGAGCGAAATACTTTCCAAGCTTGATACTGATCGTTTGGGCATTATCCGTAAGCGCAATGCCCGCACTATTCTTAGTGGCCTTGAGTCATTAGGTATCGCACCTATACTTCCAGTATCTGAAGATGCATATCCTTTGTTCATCCCCATCTATCTGGAGGATAGAAAAAAAGTTCGCAAATATATGTTTCAGCATAATGTGTTTTGTCCTGTTCACTGGCCCCTCGAAGGCATGAATGTGAAGAAGGGTGCAGAAATGGCTGAACATGAATTGTCAATTATTGTAGATCAAAGATATACAAACCGTGATATGGAGTATATCCTTGAACTTCTTGAAAAATCAATCAAATGATAGGATATACAGAACATTGGAATCAGTATCTTGACCTTATTCCAGCGGATCTGCAGGACTTGTATTTCCGTGAGGAATATGTGAAGCTATACGAGACAGAGAGCGAGAAGGCTTATTGCTTCGTATATCAAGATGGTGATAGTGTGATGCTTTTCTCTTTCCTCAGAAGAGCATTAGAATACAAAGGAAATACCTACTATGATTTTGAAACAGCATACGGCTATGGAGGTCCTGTTTCTAATAATCATAGCGAGGAATTTATGACAGCAGCCCTTCTGGCAATGAAGGAGAAGGCTATCGAAGAAAACTATGTATGTGGTTTCGTTCGTTTCCATCCTGTACTTGCCAATTGGGATAGTTTCGATAAGGTAGGCCGATTGATTCTTGACCGCAAGACAATTGCTATCGATCTCACAGGTGGTGAAGAAGCAACCTGGATGAACGAGATACATACCAAGAGTCGCAATGTTATCAAAAAGGGAGATAAGAATGGGCTTGAGTTTATCGTGGATAGCGATTTTATTTATCTCAAGGAGTTTGAAGCACTCTATAATTCTACTATGGATAAGTTGGGTGCTGATGGTTTCTATTACTTCGCACCTTCTTATTATGAGCAGCTCAAAAATACCATTAAGGATTCATTCCTTGGTGTTGTGAAGCATGAGGATAAAGTGGTAGCAGGTGCCATCTTCTTCTTTCAGTTGCCTTACGGTCATTACCACCTTGCAGGAAGCGATATTTCGGCTTTGAAGCTATCTCCAAACAACTTCCTGCTATGGGGAGCTACAAAGGAACTCATAAAGAGAGGTGTTTCTCACTTCCATCTTGGTGGTGGAACTAATGGCGATGAAGACAACTCGCTCTATCAGTATAAGCGCAAGTTCTCTAAGCATGAATATCAGTTCTCATTGGGTAAATTGATTTTCAACGAGTCTCTTTATGATGAGATCTGCAAGGATTGGGAAACTGCTAATCCAGATAAGTCAGAAAAGTTCAAGCATATACTTTTGAAATATAAATATTAAGAATATGAGCAAAACATATATAATAGCTGAAGCAGGTGTTAATCACAATGGCAGCCTTGAATTGGCATATAAACTTTGTGATGCTGCTAAAGAGGCTGGAGTTGATTGCGTCAAGTTCCAGACTTGGCAGACAGAGAAGATTGTTACTCGCAAAGCAGAAAAGGCTACATATCAGTCAGAGAATACTCATGATGCTGAAGAGAGTCAGTTTGATATGCTCAAGAAACTCGAGCTCTCTTACGATGACTTCAAGCTTGTGCAGAAACATTGCCAGGAGATTGGTATTGATTTCCTCTCAACTCCTGATGAGGAGTATAGCCTTGCATTCCTCATGAATGAGCTTCATTTGCCATTGATTAAGATTGGCTCTGGTGAGGTTACCAATATTCCTTATCTTCGCCAGATGGCATCATATGGAAAGCCAATCATCCTCTCCACAGGTATGGCTACATTGGCTCAGGTCGCAACCGCTTATGATACCCTCCTTGCTGCTGGTGCTCCAGAGGTGTCGCTTTTGCATTGCACTACCAACTACCCTTGTCCAAAAAATGAGGTGAATCTTCGTGCTATGCAGACAATGAAGGAAGCACTCAAAACAAAGGTGGGTTATTCTGATCATACCATGGGCACAGAGATTCCTATTGCAGCAGTTGCTATGGGAGCCGAGATCATTGAGAAGCATTTCACACTCGATCGCAATATGGAAGGTCCTGATCATAAAGCTTCTCTTGAACCATCAGAACTGAAATATATGGTTGATTGCATCCGCAACATTGAGGTTGCACTTGGTGATGGTATCAAGCGACCAAACAAGAGCGAAGTAGAAATATCAAAAGTCGTATTGAAATCTATAGTTGCAAAGAAGCCTATCAAGAAGGGCGACTTGCTTTCTGCCGACAATCTCACCATAAAGCGTGCAGGAAGTGGTATTCCAGCAGCTCATTGGGATATGATTGTGGGAACGAATGCACTCTATGATTTCGATATCGATGAACCAATAAAGATTTGCTAAAATGAATCCATTAGTTATCATACCTGCTCGAGGAGGCAGCAAAAGTATTCCTCATAAGAACATCAAGGAACTTGGAGGTAAGCCTCTTATTTGCTATGCCATTGATGTGGCTCGCAAGTTCACTACAGATGAGAATATCTGTGTATCTACCGATGATGATGCCATTATCAAGGTGGTTGAGGATTATGGTTTGAAGGTTCCTTTCAAGCGTCCAGATTCTTTGGCTACCGATAATGCCGGTACCAATGGCGTACTTCTTCATGCACTTGATTTCTATGAGAAGCAAGGTCGTAAGATTGATGTTATTGTCTTGCTTCAAGCTACATCTCCTTTCCGAAGAGTAGAAGACGTGATAGAGTCAGTGAAACTCTATGACGACAGCATTGATATGGTAACATCTGTGATGCCAGCCAAGTGCAATCCTTATTATGACGGATTCGAAGATAATGCCGAAGGCTTGCTGTCTATCAGCAAGGGTGATGGCACTATCGAGAGACGTCAGGACGCTCCTAATGTATGGCAGCAGAATGGTGCTGTATACGTCATCAATCTGGAACAGCTGAAAGCAAAAGGTCTTGGTGGTATGAAAAGGATCCGTAAATACGTGATGGACGAAATACATTCTGTAGATCTCGACAACATACTTGATTGGAAGATTGCAGAAATAATGTTGAACGACAAACTTGTTGAGCTATGATAGAAGACAAGCATTTGATATTTGAATACAAGACTTTGCTCGATGCACTCAAGCAGATCAACTCTATAGAAGCTGGTCCTCTGGTTCTCTTTGTTGTAAACGAGAAAGAACAGATGGTCGGCACGCTTACCGATGGAGATGCTCGAAGAACGTTAATCTCTTGTGGTAGTGTGGACGATACCCTCCAAAAGGTAATGTATCGCAACTTCAACTACCTTCGTCAGGGAGTGAACGATGATGTGTCTCACATTCGCGAACAGAAGGAGCTCAAGATGAAGCTCGTGCCTATCCTCGATAAGCAGGATCATATCGTTGAGATTATCAATCTTGACAAGTATCGCACCAAATTGCCTATCGATGCTGTCCTCATGGCTGGTGGCAAGGGTGAGCGCCTTCGTCCGCTCACTGAGAAGACTCCAAAGCCTTTGCTCAAGATGCAAGGCAAGCCAATTATCGACTACATTGTTGAGCATATCATCAGCTTTGGTGTGAAGAACATCTCTGTTACGGTCAACTATCTCAAGGAGCAGCTCGAAGAGCACTTCGCTACTCCAATGGATGGCGTACAGGTGAAGACCGTTGGCGAGCCAAAGTTCCTCGGTACCATTGGCAGTATCGTCTATGTGGAGAACTTCGAGAACGATACCGTACTCCTCATGAACTCTGATGCCATTACCGATTTGAATCTTGAGGAGTTCTACCTTCATTACAAGGAGCACAATGCTGATATGAGCATAGCTGCTGTACCTTACACCATCTCGGTACCTTACGGCATCCTCGATCTTGAAGGCCGCAATGTGAAGGGCGTGTTCGAGAAGCCAACCTATAACTATTATGCCAACACGGGCATCTACCTTATCAAACGTGAGCTCCTGAACCTCATCCCCCAGGGAGAGTTCTTCAACGCCACCGACTTCATGGAGTTGCTTATGAATAATGGCAATAAGATCGTCCGCTTTCCGCTCAATGGCACTTGGATTGATATTGGCAATCCACAGGAGTACCAGAAGGCAAAGGAGATAGTGAAACATATGAGATTATAATGGGACTTCTATGTTAAAAGGTATATTGTTTACTTGCTATAAGATATATAGACGAGTGTATAGCTCATTAAACCTCTGTTTTTGGGATACTATTTGCAAAACCTATTGTATTAAAAACAATGTTCATTTTGTGGATGGAATCAAACATGTTCTCTTTAATGGACATTGTCATCTTTCATTTGCTAATGATGCATGCGTTAGTATTGGAGATAATTTTATTTGCAATTCTGGAATTATGTTTGGAGGATTAGTGAATGATGTATCTAAGATGATAGTGTCGAAAGGGGCTTCTCTCAGTATTGGCAGTAATGTAGGCATTAGTTCCACTGTGATTTTTGCAAAAAGATCTATCTCAATTGGTAACAATGTCAACGTAGGGGGGGGCATTAATCATAGATTCAAATTTTCATAGTACTGATTGGAGAGTAAGATTAGACAGAAAACAGGATCAAGCAAGCGCAATATCTTTGCCTGTTATAATAAATGATAACGTATTTATAGGTTCAAGATGCATTATTTGCAAAGGTGTGTCAATTGGTCAAAACACAATTGTTGCAGCAGGATCAGTAGTTGTTAAATCTTTACCTTCAAACTGCATTGCAGGTGGAAACCCATGTAAGGTCATAAAAAACTTGTGATCTTACCATAAAAGGAAAAAATAACGAAAATATTATTGTTGGGGAATAAAAAAAAGGTATGGCAGATTCTTTAAGAAAAGAAGCGTATAGTGGTATGGGATGGAGCTTTTTCGACAATATATTGAGATTAGGAATCTCATTTGTTGTTGGAATAGTGCTAGCAAGGTTACTGACTCCTTCCATTTATGGAACAATAGGTATTGTAACTATCTTTACTTCATTGTTTAATTCATTTGTTGATTGTGGTCTTTCAACTGCGCTAATTAGAAAGAAAGATGCGACAGATGCAGACTTTAGTACAATATTTATTGCAAATTTAACAATTGCTTCTTTTTTATATCTTGCATTGTTTATTGGTGCACCATTAATTGCTGATTTTTTTAAGATTGACGAATTGACTCAGCTATTAAGAGTCGTAGGAATAACTATTATTATCAGTTCGTTATCTCTGGTACAATTAACTGTTTTAACCAAACGAATCGATTTCAAGACACAGACAAAAACCACATTTATTGCATCTGTTGTAAGCGGAGCTGTTGGAATACTAATGGCCTATCTAGGATTTGGCGTTTGGGCATTAGTAGCTCAACTTGTATTGAGCGCATTGGTAAAAACAATAGCTCTATGGATTTTCAACAGATGGTTTCCTAGCCTTAAGTTCTCATATAAAAGCTTTAGAGAAATGTTCGGGTTTGGTTGGAAATTGATGCTTATTGGCTTAATGAACGCTTTTTGGATGAATATTTATAATTTTGTAATAGGTAAATTTTATACCCAGCAATCATTAGGCTTATACAATAGAGCAAAACAGTTTTCTGATTTATGCTCTTCCAATATAACCAATGTTGTTCAAAGTGTGAGCCTACCTCTATTAAGTAAGATTCAAGATGATAGCGAAAGGATAAAGTATATATATAGAAAAACCATCAAACTAACCGCCTTTGTTACATTTGTTCTTTTATTTGGATTGTCAGGAGTTTCACACACTTTTATTTATGTTTTACTTGGAGAGAAGTGGCTAGGAGCAGCAGACTATCTTCCGTTAGTTGCTTTCAGTATGATATTGTATCCGATAGGATTGATAAACTTAAACCTTATTGCTATTAAAGGTAGGAGCGATTTGTGCTTGAAAATCGAAGTGATAAAAAAGATACTTGCAATTATTCCAATATTGTTTGGTATTATCTGCAGTATTAAATATATGCTTATTGCTTCAATCGTAATTAATTATGTTTCGTATTATTTGAATGCATACTATTCTAATACACTTATTGGTTATTCACTAATGCTACAAATAAAAGATATCAAAGGCTCGCTTTTCTTATCTCTCTCAATGTACTTAATTCTATTAGCCATTGGGATGTTTGAAATTTCTCCTTATTATCTTCTTGCAATTCAAGTACTGTTTGCTATATGTTATATTATTACGGTATCAAAATATAGCAAAATGGAAGAATTTAAAGATATATCCAACTTGGTATGTTCATTCTTAGCGAAATTTAAAAAATAAATACAAATGAGGTAGCATGTGTTTTTTGTCTACCCTTTCATATATATTGATGAATAAAATAGTTTCTTATCTTAGCTTAAAAAATGTTGGGGTTATTGAACTCCTTTTAGCATTAACTCCTATCCTTTCGGGCTTTAGAATTGCTGGGCTCAGATTTGCCGATCTGATGTGGGTGATACTTATGCTAGTATCTTTTTTAAAATTCAAATACTTGCCCTTTAGAAATAATAAGCCGTACATGTTGTTTGTCTTATTTTGGACATTTCATGAGCTGGTAATCATGACCTTTTTTGGAAGTCAAATGAACATTGTCGGAATGTTCACTTTTTTACTTTCATTTTTATCCGTTTTCGTTCTATATCCTATTCTTGATATAAGGAAGCTCGAAGGAGCTTTAAATTGGGTTACTTTGATCTCAATATTTGGACTACTGTACCAGTTCCAGTTCGTGATACGAGGTATAGCCATTCACCCTATTGAAATACCTGGCTTGGAAATAGATGCATCACGCTTGGAAAATTTGATTCCGAGACCTTCATCTTTTTTTATGGAGCCAGCTGCATATGCGGAATATATGTTAGCTCCATTGTCAATTGCTTTGATAAGAAAAAAATATCTATGGGCAATATCAATAATTCTCTCCGTATTCCTTACAACTTCTACAACAGGGCTTATTACTGTGTTTATAATGCTTTTTATATATATACTTTCTCAGAGTATAGGAACTAAAAATAAATTCATGGTATTAATAGCCGGTATAGGACTTATGGTGTCAATATCTCAACTGAGTTTATTTTCATCTGGAATTGAAAAATTTGAAACCATTGATGTGGAAACGAATGTAAGATTGGCACAAGGCCCTTCAGTTTTAAAATCCATGAATTTGGGAGAGATTATTGTAGGAACCCACTATTCAACAGCTTATGATTATTGCATCAAGGCAGATAGGGCGTCAGATGTAGTGGTTTATGGTGATATGGTTTATCTGCCAACATTCTATTATATGATTCTTAGGTTCGGAATAATAGGATTCTTATTATATTTAAATATTTATTATAGAATATATAGAAAAAACAATCTTATAGCCCCTTTGATAATATGTTTAATGTCAATTATGTTTACTAGTCCGGTTGCTCTTTCAAATACATATTTTTTTACTACGATAATTCTTCTTTCGATAGCTTATAATAGTAATTATTTAAAATTAAAATAGATGAAAGTTATTCATATTGATTCTGGTTTAGGAAATCAGATGTTGGCATATTGTGTGGTTCTTTCCATCCAAAAGGCTAATTCTCAGGATGAAATCTACATCGAAACATTGGTTTATGATATACCAGAGTGTAATGAGGTGATATCGCAATGGAACGGCTGTGAGCTTGAAAGAATATTTGGAATTAAGACGCCAAATGTCAGAACTTTATTCAGTATTCAACAGTGGGATAAAATCATTTCTGAAGTACGCCAGTCTGAGTTTTGGATCAAAAGATGGAATTATCCTCCGTATATTACCAATGCATTAAATCATGCAGGGCTTAAACTCGTAAATAAGCGAGGTGATTTAATGAGTTCAGCCAGCGAACAGCATATCAAGCAATATTGGCTCTATAAGTTAAAACAAAGATTCTTTGATGGAACCAGCCTTGGGGCTTTAATAAAAATATATATTAGAAAAAGGAAAGTCGATACCTTAAAGCTATCATGTGCTCACCCTGATCGTTTGTTCTTATCAACAGATGAAGATATTTTTACAGGAATGTGGCTCGATTTCAAATTTAATGGCAATCGAATAGAAGATATTCATAATGAAATAATGGAAACCTTCAAATTTCCACCATTAGATGATCAGAGAAATTTGCAGATGGCTGAATATTTGGATTCAAACAATTCTGTTTTTATTCATGCTAGACGAGGAGATATGTTGTCTTCCAATGGTTGGTGTTATAAGTATGGCTATTTCAAACGAGCTGTAAGATACATCAAGGTGCATGTAGATAACCCTGTGTTTGTTTTCTTTACAAATGAAGGAAGCGTTGAATGGTGCAAACAGAACGCTAAGAAGATTTTTGGATTAGATAAATCTGATCAAATTTCATTTGTTGATTGGAATTTAGGTGACCAAAGCTTCAGGGATATGCAGCTTATGACGCATTGTAAGCACGGAATTATTACGAATAGTACGTTCGGGTGGTGGGGTGCTTATTTTATTCAAAATCCTAATAAGATTACTATCTCTCCTCAGGCGGAGATAAATACAACTTATCACTGCTAGTAAAGAAGTATTCCATTCCTTATTTAATCAGAGAAATAATTTGAAGAAGATTCTTACTGTTACCGGATATATTACATCACAAAGCCATCCTAAATTGCAGTTAATACAAACTGGTTTCGGCTATATGGTGAGAGATATTACCCAGTACGTCTCAAAAATTGATGAGACGGATTTATTTATAGCATCTGTGCTATTACCATCGGCTACAATCGATGATATAAGAATAGTGAGTAGATCCAGGTTAAAATTTTTATTTAATCTGAAACTATCTAGTTTTTACGATGGCTTAAGGTTTATTTTTAAATACAATCTTCCATTAAAGGCTAGGATAAAAACACTCTATACATTTGCATGTACAGGTCAAGTATCATCTATCGTGAGTAAATATGATTTAGTTCATATACATGGATGTACGCCACTAACAGCAGCAGTAATCAATATTTGCAAGCGAAAGAATGTACCCTTGTTGATTACACTTCATGGGCTAAATAGCTTTGAAGATTCGATAAAAGTTCATCACTCATTAAAGCAATACGAGCGTGATTTTTTATTAGACTCTGTTAAGGGTAACTATTCTATATCGTTTATAAGTTCTGGAAATAAGAATGTTGCAGAAAAGTATGTGCACGATGTATTAGGTAAGAACCTATCGTGTCCATTTTTTGTAATTAGTAACGGCTGTGATATTGCCTTAAAACAGAAAGTATTTGATGTTCGTGATAAATATGGCATTGATCAAAATGACTTTGTTTATTTATGCGTAGGTAATATCAGCGAAAATAAGAACCAGTTACAAGTAGCTCGGGCATGGTCACTTTTATCAGAGGACGAGAAAATTCATAGCAAAATCCTTTTTGTCGGAAGATATTCACAATCAGATGCTATTTTTGAATATATCAAGGATAATCACCTTGAAAGCCGTTTGATATTATGCGGTATGCAACCGAAGAATATGTTAGGGGATTACTATAGTGCATCGGATGCTACAATTTTAGCAAGTAAAACAGAAGGTTTTGGTCTGAGTATCATTGAAGGATTTGTATATGGTAAGCCCAATATTACATTTGCAGATCTGCCTGCAGTTGTTGATCTTTACAACGAAGATGCAATGATTTTATCTCCTAATAGAAGCGACATGTCTTTATCACAGGCAATGACTAAGGCTATTACGATTCATTTTGATCCGAAAAAAATACGGTTGCATAGTAAGCTCTTTTCTTTTGAAGAAATGGCGATTAAATATGATGAGTTGTTTAATAAAATAATTCAAAGATGAAGAAGATGAATTTGAAAGATACAATTTTAGATATCGAGCAAAGGTGTGATTTACTTAACATACAAATTCGCGGATACTACTTTTGGGCATATAATAGATGTGGTATTTACGAGGCGTTTCTTAGAGAAGAACAAAATCAATCTCTTGCTCACGAAACTTTACCTTTAAGAAAACAGATACATTCATATTCAAAAAAACTTATCAACTATCTTAGATGGTATTATCAAATAAGGAATATAAAAAATAATTCCGAGCCAACTACAATTGTAATTGCTCATTCAAGGCGCGTTTGTATAGATGGTCTATGGAATTCAATATATACTGATATGCTGATTCCTAAAGATTTTAATGTTTATACTTTTGAGGAATCGTTCTTATATTCCCATTATCAGCCAGCTGCATCAAAGAACTTGATTTATTTAGACCATCTAGAAATAAATAGTCGCGTCAAGTACATTTATGAGAAATATCTTAAAAAAAAGAAGTTTCTATCAATTAAAGATGCTATTTCTGAAAAACTCATGCCTGTACTTGATGAGATTTCTAATATGACTAATCTCCATGTAGACAAAGAAAGAATATTAGCAACTTGTATAAAACACTATTTCATAGTTAAGGAGAACCTTAAGTGTTGGGATAATATACTGAGCAAAACCAAAGTTGAGCGTATTATTGAGGTGATAGGTTATAGTCTGAATTCTATGTCTATTAATCAGGTTGCAAAAAAGTATAAAATTCCAACTATTGAAATTCAGCATGGAATGTTATCAGGAATACATGTTGCATACCAATATCATCCTCTTTCTAATCCAATATTAACACCAGATTATATTTATACATTCTCTGATTATTGGAGTAGTGAAATTAATATTCCAAATTGTAAAAAGGTGTCTATCGGCTTTGAGTATTTTAATACACAAAGGCTCAACTATCCTAGACACAAAGATTGTAATGACATTATAGTTATCTCTCAGGGTAATGTTGGTAGACAACTATCGGAAATTGCTTGTGAATTAGTAGATTATATCAAAAGAAATAATCTCAAGGGAAATATATATTACAAACTACACCCAGGCGAATATAATAGCGCAACTGAGTTATATCCATCTCTTTTTGCTAATGATGTGATTAAAGTAGTTAGAAATGATACTGATTTATATGAATTGTTTGCAAGATGTTCAATTCAGATTGGTTACAACTCCACAGCCGTTTTTGAAGGATACGGATTTAATTTGAAGACATTTTTATTGAAGAATGACGATCCTTTTATGATTAAGCTGGTTGAAGAACATCTTGCTCAGTTTTATTCTACACCTGATAAGGTCTTTCAAACATATGATATAGATTTAAAGAATAATCCTTGTGATATCATTTGGAAAGATAATGCAAAAGAAAATTTTATAAAATCAATCGCAGATATTAGTTCATTTCATAAATTATAAAAGAAGCATGTCTATTGTAAAGAATACTGCACGATTATTAAGTGTAAATTGGATAAAGTCTATCTTGGTAAATCTCTATTACTTTCCGTTTGCTAAAGCGGTTAGATTACCAATACTATTTGGCTGGGGCGTACGAATCGGTGCCCTCGGAAAACCTGGATGTGTAGATGTTCCAAATAAATTTGGCTCTATTTGTTTTGCCCTTAAAAAAGGGCCATTTACTTTAGGTAACAACTTAAGCTATTGGTATATAGGCAAAGATAGCAAGTTGAAAGTTTGTGGCTCTTGTAGAATCTCTAAGGGATCAACAGTCAAAGTGTTTGATGGCGCTGAATTATCTTTTGGGGATAAATTTTCATCTAACGCTGATATGATAATCAGTTGTGCAAGCAAGATAATCTTTGGTGATGATTGTTTATTGGGATGGAAGGTCTCGATCATGGATAATGATGGAGGACATCAAATTTATGCAAATAATAAATTGATTAATCAGGCAAGGCCAATTATTATTGGTGACCATGTTTGGATTGGTATGGAAAGTACTATATTAAAGGGGGCTAACATAGCATCTGGCTGTGTTGTGGGCTGCAAGTCAAATGTATGTGGATTAATTTCAAATCAATCTAATTCTGTTATTATTGGCAACCCTGCAATAGAGAAAAAAAATAATATAATATGGGAACATTAGATAATAAACTGGTATCTTGTATCATACCCTCTTACAAGAGGGCTGAGACATTGCGTAGAGCAATAAACAGTGCCCTTGCTCAAACATACAAGGATATAGAAGTCCTGGTAGTGGATGACAACATCGCTGGTGATGAGTACAGTTTAGCATTGCAACAAATAATTGATGAGTATAAGGATGATAATAGAGTAATTCTCATATCTCAGCCGAAGCATATCAATGGTGCAGAAGCTAGAAATGCGGGAGTAAGAGCTGCAAAAGGCTACTATATCGCATTCCTCGATGATGATGATGAATGGCTTTCTGATAAGATCGAACGTCAGGTCAAAATAATGGATTCTGATCCTGAATTAGGAGGAGTTGCAGGTGGTGCAACTTTTTGGAAGGGTGACACTGAAGTTACGTCATTGCCTGGTATTAAAATAGCTGATGAAGATTTACTTCTGATGGTTCTTCTAAGAAAAGTGGGGCTTGCGACTTCTACCTTTTTATGTAAAAAATATGCTTTTGAAGCAATGGGTGGATTTGATACAGGCTTAATTAGAAGTCAGGATTTACAGCTATTCTCTGATTTTATTGCGCGCTATAGAGTGCGAGCAGCTTTAGATGTAAGAACAACAAAAATGTACATTGAATCAGCTATCAATAGATTGAATTCCGAGAAGCTTGCAAAAAACAAAGAGGACTTCTTTAATTCTATATCTTCAGTGCTGAAAAAATTTAATGCTTCAACTCAGAGAAGGATAAAAAGTGCTAATTATTATGAGGTTGCTTTTTGCGCGCTTAAAGAACGGAATTATCAATTTGTATTAAAATATTTCCTGATGGGATTTAGATCTATTCCAAGTATTGCAGATTTATATTCGCGTACCAAGAGAAGATATAAAAATAAAGTTATATGCAAAAAATAATTATAATTCAGTCTCTTTATAAGAATGATAACCCAGAGTATCTGCTCAAATCAATGAACAGTATACTCTGTCAGACTTATCATGAATTTACTTATTATATTGGCATTGATGGTCCTATCGGTGATGATTTAAGCCAAGCACTTTATTCATTTGACTCTGGTCGAATCAAAATACTTGAGAACAAAGAGAATAAAGGACTTGCAGGAATTCTGAATGATTTGCTCATTGAATGTGAAAAGGGTGAATATGAATATATTGTTCGCATGGATTCAGATGATATTGCTGATCCAAAGCGATTAAAAAAACAATTGGCATATCTTGAATCTCATCCTGAAGTTGATATGGTAGGAGGTGCCATCAATGAAATTGACGAGAACGGCAATAATAGAGGAAAAATCACTTGTTACCCTTGTGCCCCAGATGATTGCAGAGCATTCTTTGCTAAGCGCAATCCAGTAGCTCATCCTACAGTCATGTTCAGAAGAAGTTTCTTCGAAAAAGCAGGATGGGCATATCCTACTGATTTCATGCGCAATGAGGATACTCGACTGTGGCATGAAGGATACATGCATGGATGTGTGATTGCCAATATTCCAGATGTGGTACTCAATTTCCGCATAACTGAAAGCATGTTCACTCAGAGAAGAAATGGAAAAGAGTTTGCAAAAAGCCAGTTGGAATTGAGGAAGTTGATAAAGAAAGATCTTGGATATGGATTTATGGCAGATGCATATGCATACGCAATGTGCCTGCTGATGATTTCACCAAGTTGGATATTAAAATTAGCATATAAAGTTTTAAGATAATATGAAGTACGGAATAATGACTTACTATGGTGTGCACAACCATGGTGCATTGCTGCAGTTGAACGGAATGGTTAAGGTTCTGAAGAAGAACTTTAATATAGAAGCTCATGCTTTGCAGTTTGATAGAAATTACGACTATATCGATCGCGAATTAAGAAACAAATTCGTGCTCTCATTGAAGTCAGTTGGTGTCTATTGCAAATATCTGAAGAAAAATGGCTTGTCTGTATTCATGTTCAATGTAAAGAAGAAAGGTTTGTTCGAGGACTTCAAGAAGAGAGAGAACCTTGTTGGTGATTTCTATTCTGATAGTGAACAACTTGACGGTATCGTTGTTGGTAGCGATGAGGTGTTCTCTCTTGAGATAGGTATTACTCCTGTACTTTTTGGTCATTCTTTGCCTTCTAACAAAGTGTTCGCTTATGCTGGTTGCTTTGGTTCTACCACACAGGAAGATGTTAAGCGCAAGCATTGTGAGGCAATTGTAGCCAGCGGTCTTAATAGTATGGCTGGATTGGCAATGCGCGACCAGAACTCAATCGATATCGCCAAAGAATTGACTGGTAGAGATTCTGTCAAGGTTGTAGATCCTGTCATCCTCTATGGATATAAAGATGAGCTTGCAGGCTTCACAAGACCAACAAACATGCCAGAGAAATATCTCTTGGTTTATGCATACGAAAACAGATTCAATGATCAAGAAGAAGCAAAGGCGGTTCTTGATTATGCTCATAGCCATAGCATGAAGGTTGTTTGCCCAGGTTTCTGTCATAAGTGGGCGGATATCAATGTGAATGTAGATCCAGTTGAGCTGCTTCGCTATTTCAAGTATGCTGATTGCGTTATTACTGATACCTTCCATGGTGCTGTAATGTCAATCATTACCGGAAGAGAGATTGGTGTCAAGATTAGAGACAATAAGAACAAACTCTTCAATTTGCTGAAGGAATACGGATTGGCAGAAAGAGTGATAGGTGAAGATTGGAATATTGAATCAGTATTCAGCAAGAAGCTGGATTGTGATTTCGTTGTTTCAGAAGTCGAGAGAAGAAGAGCCGAATCTATGGCATATCTGAAGAAAATGGTAGAATTGTAAGATATGAACATCTTAGACAAAGATAGTATTCACGCTTGTACCAGTTGTCAGGTTTGTGCAGCAGTATGCCCGAAGCAGGCAATATCAATCAATCTTAATCAGGAGGGCTTTTATCGCCCTTCGATTGATTTTGATAAATGTGTTGATTGCGGAATATGCAAGAGCGTATGTTACAAGTTTGCCGAAGTCCCATCTTATGATGATGTAGACAATCTTGTGAACTATGCCGCATCAGCCAAGGGTGATAAAACTATAGCTCATACAACTTCAGGCGGTATTGGAGATATTCTTTGCGAGCAACTCATTGCAGATGGGTATCTTTGTATCGGTGTGGAATATGATATCAATAAGAATATTGCTGTGAATAGTATTGCATCTACAAGAGAAGAGAGTCTGTCTTTTAGGGGTTCTAAATATGTGCAATCATACACATACGAAGCTTTCAAGGAGATGGTAGATCATCATCTGAATGAGAAGGTTGCTGTTTTCGGTACCTCATGTCATATCTTTGCCCTCGATCGTTATCTGAAAAAGAGACATAAGCGAGACAATTTCATCCTGATTGATATCTATTGCCATGGTTGTCCGTCAATCAACATATGGAAGAAGTATGTTGATTACGTAAATGGCAAAACAGGAGAAAAACAGTACGATAGTGTGAGTTTTAGAAGTAAGGTATACGGATGGGGTAACTACTATGTAGCACAAATGATGAAAGATGGCAAGAAACTCTTCACCAGTCCTAAAATTAATGACAAGTTCTATACGCTCTTCTTCTCAGATGTATTGCTTAATGATTCTTGCTACGATTGCCAGATGCGAAGCACCATGGATTCAACAGATATCCGTATTGGCGACTTTTGGGGCAAAAAGTATCTGAAAAATAGCAGAGGTATGTCTTTGGTAACCATCAATCCTTCATCGGAGAAAGGATTGAACTTGTTTGAGCAGGTGAAAGATAAGATTTCTTGCACTCAGCATCCATCAGAGGATTGCATCCCATATCAGAGTTGGGGTAAGAGCTATCCTATGGAAACAGAATTGAGAAGTAAACTGTCTGCATCATTGAATGACCCATCGCAAACAATAGAAGATACTGTTCGCTTATATTGGAGTAATCGATCACTTCCTGCAAAGATCAAACAAGCATTGAAGAATGTTATACTCGCTATGCCAAGACCTGTTGTTGCATTCTTTAAGGGTATAGTATAACTTTGCCATTGATAACATTAAGCTATCTATGTACTCTCGATTCTTTGATTTCATAAAGTATTCTATAGGAACTCAAAAGAATTCCATCTATTCAAGAACTGGAATTTTTTTTACTCTGGCTACTCAGCAATCATTGTTAGTGTTGCCAGGATTAGAGAAAATCCAAAAAGCAGGATATTTAGATCCGGATTCTGATGCCTTATCTATCTTAATTATGAAATGGTATGGGTATACCAGGATCATGATTGAGAATAATCTTGCCGTTAGTAAGAGGTGCGTTGAACTTACACAGATTTTCAAGGAGGGAGGTTTTAGATCATGCGTGCTAAAAGGGCAAGGTAATGCACTATACTATTCAAAGCCAGAACTTCGTTCAAGTGGTGATATTGATTTATGGGTAGAAGGCGATCGTGATAAGACCGTAGATTTTGTGCGCTCAAAAGGAGTGGATATTCACGATGTTCATTTGGATCATGCCAATGCCGAGTTTTTTGATAATGTTGCAGTAGAGATCCACTTTCAGCCAAGTTGGATGTACAATCCATTTACTGAGAGAAAGCTGGAAAAGTTCTTCAAGGAACATAGACCAATTCAATTTCAATTGTTCGATAGAGCAGAAGGATATGCTCACCCCTCGAATTATTTTAATTTAGTTTTTAACCTTGTTCATATAAATCGCCATATTTTTGATGAGGGTATTGGATTGAGGCAGATTGTTGATTATTATTATATCCTTAATGTATCTAACGTACTTGATCGAAGACGAGCAATGGCTCAATTGAAAGAACTGAAATTGGAGAAGTTTACAGCATCGTTGATGTATGTGATGCAGGAGGTCCTTGGATTGAATGATGAACTAATGCTTTGCTCCCCAATTGAAAAAATTGGAAGACGACTGCTGGATGACATCATGCAAGGAGGAAACTTTGGCCAGTATGGTAAGAATAATGATCAGAGAGTGAGGGAAGAACATTGACATCATCAAGGTGGTGATCAAGACTGTGGATCATCTGCTCGGTCGCAAGGAGGGTGAGGATATGGATCTCATCACTTATGTTACCGATCGTGCTGGTCATGACCTTCGATATGCTATCGATAGCTCAAAGCTTCAGCGTGAGCTCGGTTGGGAGCCTTCATTGCAGTTCGAGGAGGGCATCTAGAAGACCGTGAATTGGTATCTCGACAATCAGGAGTGGATGGATAACATTACCTCTGAGGAGTATGAGAGGTACTATGAGAACCAGTACGCAAATAGATAAGACCCTCCATTTCTCCCTGTCTAAAGAGACTTAATATATGGAAGCAGTAGCACAAGTAGTCGCAAAGCGATGAGGTGCGATACCTTCTACTGCACAAATACAAAAATAGATTATGATTATTAAATGGATATTTGACCGATTGGTCGCGTTATTTGGTCTTTTGGTGTTGTGGCCAGTGTTGCTGATAGTTGCCATTATGGTGAAGGTGAAGATGCCTGGAGGAGCTGCCTTCTTTGTACAGAAGCGTGTGGGTAAGGATGGCAAATTGTTCAACTGCCATAAGTTCCGTTCGATGACTGTTAAACATAATTGTAGTTCAGTGTCAGTAGCAGGTGATAGCCGCATTACTCCTTTTGGTGCTACATTGCGTCATTACAAGTTAGATGAGCTGCCCGGACTTTGGGATGTGCTGATCGGTAACATGAGTTTTGTGGGTCCTCGTCCTGATGTGCCTGGATATGCTGATAAACTGACGGGAGATGATCGTGACGTATTGAAGCTGAGACCTGGTATTACTGGTCCTGCCACACTAAAGTATCGACTTGAAGATGAAATGATATCTGAGTATGTAGAAAAAAAACAGCAAGAGGGTGATACTCGTGAGGCGCAGGAGATTGCTGTGGAGTATAACGACAATGTCATTTATCCCGATAAAGTCCGACTAAACTGCTATTATTATCGCCATTACAATTTCTTCAAGGACATAGAGATGATCATTGCAACCGTTCTCGGTCGAAAGATAACTTTTGCAGGAGAAACCTTTTAGCAAGGAATCTAGGAACAGACTATCTATATTTCCATATTTAGGTAGATTTATAACAAGATATTTGAAAAAAAAAATATAATAAAAAATGGAAGAAAGAAAGACCATTTACCTCTGTCTCGCTCACATGAGCGAAGACGGTATGGAACAGAAGTATGTAAAAGAAGCATTTGATACCAATTGGGTGGTACCAATGGGGCCTAACGTGAATGCATTCGAGAAGGATCTTGCTAACTTCTTTAATAGCAAGACTGATGGTAGCGAGCCTATTGATCGTAAAGTGGTTTGTTTGTCAGCTGGTACTGCTGCTGTTCATTTGGCTTTGATCGCTTGTGGCGTGCAGGCTGGTGATGAGGTGTGTGTACAGAGTTTCACATTCTGTGCATCTTCACACCCAATTACATATTTAGGAGCTAAACCTGTATTCATCGGTTCGGAGAAGGAGACATGGAACATGGATCCTGAGTTGCTGGAGAAGGCTATCATCGACCGTAAGGAGAAGACAGGTAAGTACCCTAAGGCTATTGTACCTGTAGCGCTTTATGGTATGCCTTATCAGATCGATAAGATCATGGCGATTGCTGATAAGTATGGTATTCCTGTTATTGAGGATGCTGCTGAAGGTCTTGGAAGCCGCTTCAATGGCCAGGTACTCGGTACATTCGGCAAGTATGGCGTGATGAGCTTCAATGGTAACAAGATGATCACTACCTCAGGTGGTGGTGCACTTATTTGCCGCAATGCTGAGGATGCCAATACCATCATGTGGTACGCCACTCAGGCTCGCGATGCTTACCCATACTATCAGCATACTGCCATAGGTTTCAACTACCGAATGAGTAATGTGTGTGCAGGTATTGGTCGTGGTCAGATGACAGTATTAAACGACCATATCAATCATCATAAGCACGTACAGCATCTCTATGAGGAGCTGTTGAAGGATGTACCAGGTGTGAAGATCAACCGCCAGCCAAACGATTCTCGTTATGATGCCAACTATTGGCTCTGCACGATGACCCTCGATCCAGAGGTGAAGGTAATTGGTCAGGAATATGCCTACAAGGAGGTGATCAAGACTGCTGTGGGTGGTGCTGCAGGTGTTATTCATGCCGTTGACTCTCCCACAACTGATTGTCAGCCAAACGACAATGTGGAGGCAATGCGCGTGTTTATGCTTAGCAAAAAGGTGGAGTGCCGTCCTGTATGGAAACCTATGCACAAGCAGCCAGTATATGCTGGAGCTGCCGTTTACACCAATGGCGTGGAAGAAGATCTCTTCAAGATTGGTATGTGCTTACCAGCAGGTCCATATGTAAGCGATGAGGATGTGAAGTACATCGTGGATTGCATCAAGGAAGCTATAGTAAAATAGAAGATGACATTTGGCGGTTAGGAATATTATCTAGGCTGCCTGATAATTGAGAACTTACAAAATGAGAAGTGTTATGAAATGGATTCGTTACATCTTCTTGTTTTGCAAGTTCCTTTTTGTGTCTCAATGGGGTAAACATAAAACCACTCATGACGGATGACACTGGACGAGATGTGCCGGAGTACAAGCGCAAGTGCTCTAAGTATGAAATGTTGGATAAAACCTTGAATGCGGAACTGATGACTAATATCTTATTAAAAATAAACTCAATCCATTGAAAAGGAACAGCAAATAAAGGAATATAGTCAAGAGTAAAAAATAAGAGTGTTTAGTAAACGCTCTTATTTTTTTAATATATATATAATTTATTTGTAATATAATCATTAAAAAATGCCATTTAATTATATTTCAAAGCATTATGATGTAATTTTTTAATATAACATGTTTAATATATTCTGAAATAGTGATATCTTTGACTGCGATTTTTTAAACTAACTATTTAAGTATATAAAAATGATTCCAAGAATTACCAATTGGTATTTTTCTAAGAAAGCTCTTCCTTATTGGATGGTACTTGCTTTGGATTGTCTTATCGTAATGTTCTCCGGATACGTTGCAAAGTATATTGAAGTTGGAGGTTTAGAATTTGCTCAGACATTCTGGGCAATGACATACGGCATACTGATCAGCATCGTGCTTTATGCTATTTCATTTCGACTATTTCGTACCTACGCAGGTATTATCCGTTATTCATCTTTTATAGACCTGCAGCGTGTAGCGTTTGCTACATTTACAGGATCAGTGCTTACCTACATAGCCTCTTTTGCACTGGCATCTGTCAATGAAATCAATATGCCGGTTCTTTTGAGCATTTGTAGAATATTCTTCGTCTCCACACTCCTGATGTGGTTGGAACGTGTGGCTGTTAAGCGTATGTATGATGATTTCCGTGCAGAGAATGCAACGCCTGTTGCCATTTACGGTGCCAAGGAAGGTGGTATTAGCCTTGCTTTAAGCATCATAAACGTAAAGGTAAAGGAATTCCGTCTTAAGGCTTTCATTTCTGATGCTGAGGAAATGAAGAATACTTATTTGCTGGGTAAGAAGGTACTCTTAAATAGCAATGGTATTGCTGAAGATTTGAAGCGGATGGGTGTTAAAGTGCTCCTTGTATGTCCGCTAAAAAATGAGAAGTTCAGAAAGAATACAGCCATGATTGACGAATTCCTTGCTGCCGGTATCAAGATCATGATGATGCCTGCTGCGGAGGAATGGGATGGTAAGAGCCCTTTGACTACCCAGAACCTCAAGGAAGTGGATATTGAAGACCTCCTCCCTCGTGATAAGATTGAGGTGAATATGGATGCCATTGGAGCATTGCTCACTGGTAAGAAGATTCTGATTACGGGTGCTGCAGGTTCCATTGGCAGTGAGATGGTTCGTCAGGTAGCGGTATACAAGCCCGCGAAGATGATTCTCATTGATCAGGCAGAGACGCCTATGCACACTGTACGTCTGATGATGGCTCGTGAGTTCGGTGACATAGAGAGCGAAACCATTGTTTCCAGCATTGCTAATAAGAAACACATGGAGAAGATCTTTGCTGAACATCTGCCGGATTACGTGTTCCATGCAGCTGCCTACAAGCATGTACCCATGATGGAGTACAACCCGGGTATTGCTGTTCAGAACAATATCTATGGTACACGTGTAATTGCAGATCTTGCAGTGAAGTACGGCACCAGGAAGTTCGTGATGATCTCCACCGATAAGGCCGTAAACCCAACAAACGTAATGGGTTGCTCAAAACGTATCTGCGAGATTTACTGTCAGTCTCTCAATAAGGCTATTGTTGAGGGTAGGGTGAAGGGGGTTACTCAGTTTGTAACCACTCGCTTCGGTAATGTATTGGGAAGCAATGGTTCGGTAATTCCGCTGTTCCGTGAACAGGTCAAGAGGGGCGGTCCGCTTACCGTTACTCATCCGGACATCACTCGCTTCTTTATGCTGATTCCTGAGGCTTGTAAGTTGGTGCTGGAGGCAGGTACTATGGGGAAAGGTGGCGAGATCTTTGTTTTCGACATGGGTGAACCGGTAAAAATTACTCAACTTGCTTCACGCATGATCAGTCTTTCCGGCGCCAAGGATATAGAAATAAAGTTCACCGGACTACGTGAAGGTGAGAAACTTTTCGAGGAGGTACTGAACGACGAAGAGCAGACAAAGCCTACACACCATCCTAAGATTATGATTGCCAACGTTCGTGAATACGATTACGAGACTGCCTGCCAAAACGAAATTCGTTTGCTGGAAGCATCCCGCTCGTTCGACGATATGGCTATTGTGAAGATCATGAAAGAAATTGTGCCGGAGTACAAGAGCAAGTGCTCTAAGTATGAGGTGCTGGATAAAACCTTGAATGCGCAACTGATGACTGATATCTTATTAAAAATAAACTCCCCCCATTGATTATTAGCAATATTTAATAACGCAAAATATAAAATCTTACTAAATATATCAAGTATGCACGAATTTAAAGATTTGAAAATAGCAGTAGCCGGCACAGGCTATGTAGGTTTGAGTATTGCAACTCTGCTTTCTCAACATCATCATGTTACGGCTGTTGATGTGATTCCAGAGAAGGTTGAGAAACTGAATAACAAGATTTCACCTATTCAGGATGAGTACATTGAGAAGTACCTTGCTGAGAAGGAACTGAATCTTACAGCAACACTTGATGGTAAAGAAGCATACAAGGATGCAGACTTCGTTGTGATTGCAGCACCGACAAACTATGATCCTCAGAAGAACTTCTTCGATACTCATCACATTGAAGATGTAATCGACCTCGTGCTGAGTGTCAATCCAGATGCAGTGATGGTCATCAAGAGTACCATTCCTGTAGGCTATTGCCGTTCGCTCTATGTGAAGTATGTACTCAAGTTCCTGAATGATCCTACACTCAAGGGCAAGAAGTTCAATCTGCTTTTCTCACCAGAGTTCTTACGCGAGAGCAAGGCACTCTATGATAACCTCTATCCATCTCGTATCATCGTAGGCTATCCAAAGATTTTGCCAGCTGATCGCAACCAGAAGTGGGATGAGGAGAATGCCGCAATTACTGCTATCAGTAATGCAGAAGCAGAAGAGAATGCAAAAACATTTGCTGCTTTGCTGCAAGCGGGTGCACTCAAGGAACATATTGATACCCTCTTCATGGGTATGACAGAAGCGGAGGCTGTTAAACTCTTCGCTAATACATACCTTGCTCTTCGAGTATCTTATTTCAATGAACTTGATACATACGCTGAGGTGAAAGGCTTGGATTCTCAAGCAATAATTTCTGGTGTAGGTCTCGATTCACGTATCGGTACTCACTATAACAACCCAAGCTTCGGCTATGGTGGTTATTGCCTGCCAAAGGATACAAAGCAGTTGTTGGCAAATTATGCCGATGTGCCACAAAATATGATGTCTGCAATAGTAGAGTCAAATCGCACCCGTAAAGACTTCATTGCCGACGAAGTTCTTCGCAAGGCAGGTTGGTACGATTACAGCACCAATAATGAGTTTGATGGCTCCAAGAATGAAGTTACCGTTGGCGTATTTCGACTAACAATGAAGTCTAACTCTGATAATTTCCGCCAGAGTGCTATTCAGGGCATTATGAAGCGTGTGAAGGCTAAGGGAGCAAATATTATTATTTACGAACCAACTCTCGAGGACGGTACATCATTCTTCGGTAGCAAGGTCTTGAATGATCTTGATGCATTTAAGGCACAGAGCAATGCAATCATTGCAAATCGCTATGATGCAGTGCTTGATGATGTGAAGGTGAAGGTTTATACAAGAGACTTGTTTCAAAGAGATTAATTGGATTCGTAATAACGGCCATTATGAAATTGACGTTCAAATTAACGTCAATTTTTACGTTCTAATAACATTATAGAATGTTGTTAAGACGATTTGTGTTTCTAATGGAAAAATGTTGATTATAAATAATATCACAAATATGAGTAAACAGAACATTGCCCTCATTACGGGCGTTACAGGACAATATGGTTCTTACTTGACTTCATTGACCACAATGACCTCAATGCGCTTCCTGTGGGCACCACAGCCATCGATGGCGATAACCTGTGGATCAACATCGTTGAAACCGAATTGAAGTCCGCTTCAGAGGGGAAATTAGAGGCTCACAACAAGTATATCGACATTCAGATTCCACTTTCTGTCGAAGAGCGATTTGGCGTGAAGGACCGCAACGCTTTCACTCAGCCAATCGGCGCTTTCGATGACGAGAAAGACTACATCCTCTTCAATGATTTCATTGCAGATATTAAGACTGTAGAAGCTGGCGATATGATCGTATTTGAGCCAAATACTGCTCATGCTCCTCTCATTGGTAGTGGTTCTATCCGCAAGGCCATCTTCAAGGTGCGAGTTTAATAATTCGGATTAATAAAAAACATCATATATCATGTTCAATCTTGATAAATTCATTGCTGATTCAGTGATCAATCGTCCTGTCAGCATGTTTGCAAAAGACATTGAGGCAAACAAGGAGAAGCTTACCGAGGAAATCAAGGGTAAGAAAGTGTGCGTAATTGGTGGAGCTGGCTCTATCGGCTCCAGCTTCATCAAGGCGGTTCTTCGCTTCGAACCTGCATCCGTTGTGGTTGTCGACCTCAACGAGAACGGCCTTGCCGAACTCGTTCGTGACGTTCGCTCTACCGAGGGCCTTTACGTTCCTGATGAGTTCCGTTGCTACACCCTCAACTTTGCTGACCAAATCTTCGAGCGTATCTTCCGTGAAGAGAAAGGTTTCGACATTGTGGCTAACTTTTCTGCTCACAAGCACGTAAGAAGTGAGAAGGATAAATATAGTGTACAAGCTCTCATCGAGAACAATGACATCAAGGCAAAGAAGTTGATGGACTTGCTCACTGTTTATCCTCCAAAGCATTTCTTCTGTGTTTCTACCGATAAAGCTGCCAATCCAGTTAACATCATGGGTGCCAGCAAGCGTATCATGGAGGACCTCGTGATGGCATACAACAAATACATCAAGGTTACCACCGCTCGCTTTGCCAATGTAGCATTCTCTAACGGTTCACTGCCTGACGGATGGCTCCATCGCCTGCAGAAGAAGCAGCCACTGGCAGCACCTTCTGACGTGAAGCGCTATTTCGTCTCACCAGAGGAGAGCGGCCAGATCTGTATGCTCGCTTGTATTCTGGGTAAGGGTGGCGAAGTTTTCTTCCCAAAACTCGGAGAAGACCAGATGCTCACCTTCTCATCCATCTGTGATGATTTTGTGAAATCTGAAGGCTTCAAGAAGGTAGAGTGCGACAATGATCCAGCTGCTAAGCAGTATGCAGCCGACATGGATTATGATTCAGATTCTTATCCAGTCGTATACTTCAAATCAGATACGACTGGCGAAAAGGCATACGAGGAATTCTATGTTCCAGGCGAGCAGATTAATATGGAACGCTTCATGGCACTTGGTGTAGTTGAGAAGACCACCAGACGGCCAATGCCTGAAGTTAACGATTTCTTTGAGGAACTCGAAGGCATCTTTGCCGAACCATCATTCACCAAAGAAAAAGTGGTTGCTGCAATCAAGCGCTTCATCCCTAATTTTGAACACGAAGAAAAAGGAAAGAATTTGGATCAAAAGATGTAAGCGTTTGCGCTTCATCATAAGTTTTTGAATTAACCAGAAATTAACGGGCAATTAACGACAATTATACGTTTCAAAGCATTCGTGCTATCCGTGAGATTCGTGTTCGTTCTTAAACTATTAAACTATTAAACGTTTAAACTTTCATTGAAATGGCTGATTATAAAAAAACAATTGACTTTATCAAGTCTGTATATGGCAACCAAGAGTTTACCCCTCTGGCTGTTCCTGTTTTCGTGGGCAATGAAAAGAAATATCTCAATGAGTGTATCGATACTACTTTCGTATCTTCTGTAGGTAAGTTCGTTGATCGCTTCGAGGAAAATATGGCAAAATATACAGGTGCTAAGATGGCAGTAGTTTGTGTGAGTGGTACTAATGCACTCCATATGGCAATGATGCTCGTTGGAGTAAAGCGTGATGACGAAGTCCTCACTCAGGCGCTTACCTTCATTGCTACATGTAACGCATTGAGCTACATTGGCGCTCATCCTGTATTCATTGATGTTGACCGTTCAACAATGGGTCTTTCTCCAGATGCAATTAAGGAATGGCTCGTAAAGAATGCTGAGGTACGCAAGAATACCAGAACTTCTGAACTTCCAAAGAGCCTTGACTTTGCTTATGAGGAGGACGAACTTGCTTGCTATAACAAGAATACTGGTCGTCGCATCAAGGCTTGTGTTCCAATGCACTCTTTCGGTCATCCAGTTCGTATTGAGGAGATTGCAGCTCTCTGCAAAGAGTGGCACATCGAACTCGTTGAGGATGCTGCCGAGAGTATTGGTTCTACTGTTAAGGGCCGTCACACAGGTACCTTCGGAAAGGTTGGTGCTATCAGCTTCAATGGTAACAAGACCATCACCACTGGTGGTGGCGGCATGATGCTCTTCCAGGACGAGGAGTTTGGCGCTTACGCAAAGCATATCACCACACAGGCAAAGATTCCACATCGTTGGGAGTTCCGTCACGATCATATTGGCTACAACTATCGTATGCCAAACGTGAATGCAGCTCTCGGTTGTGCTCAGCTCGAGAATCTCGACAAGTATGTTGCCAGTAAGCGTAAGATTGCTGCTGAATACGAGGAATACTTCAAGAATGTACCAGAGATCGAGTTCTTCGTTGACTCACCTGATACCTTCTCTAACTATTGGCTCAATGCCGTTATCCTCAAGGATAAGGAGGCACAGTTCGACTTCCTCGCTCAGACAAACGATAATGGTGTCATGACCCGTCCAATCTGGGAACTCATGAACCGTCTGCCTATGTTCGAGAATTGCGAGAACGATGGCTTGAAAAACACTATCTGGTTTGCAGATCGTGTTGTCAATATTCCAAGTTCTGTTCGTCCTTCAGATTTTCCAAAGGAATAATCATGTTCTTCGTAACTACACGCACAAAAGCACAGTTTTACAATGATAGTCAAATGACTTTCCTTGTACGCAAGGATTGGGTGGATATCATCTTTAAGATTCAAAAAGGAGTGTATCTCATAGTAAATGTGTATGCTCTTTCTGAGGGGCGTCTGCTTTTGGCGTGTAGTTGGGAAGGGTTCTTCAATCGTCTCAAGAGCATGCGAAATAGAGATCAAGTGCTTGCACGACTGAAGAAATCATGTCCATTGGCTTCAAATATCTTTTCTAATACTGTTGCACCTCATTTTGCTTATATAGATAAGGAGCAAATGCAAGGAGCAGTTGTCATTGAAATGAAAGCACCAGTTTCAACAGATAGCAAAGGTGACTTAATTCATGATAAGGTTGTAGAGAAGGCTATGGAACTAATGAAATATAATCTCAATTTACAGGTAGAGTTGGAGAACAATAGCCCTTTTCCTCTATGGAAGACTGATCTCCAGCAACTACAAAATTCATAAAATAGAATGAAGAAAGTTTGCATCATAACTGCCGCTCGCTCTGAGTATGGTCTTCTTCGATGGACAATAGATGGAGTCTTCAAGAATCCGAATCTTGATCTCCTTCTGGTCGTTACAGGAGCTCATCTCTTGGAGGAGCAAGGATATACCTATATGAATATAGAGGAGGATGGATATCCTATTGCAGCAAAGGTGGATATGCATATTGACGCCTCCAACAAGGAAGGTATTGCTAAATCCATGGGGTATTGCTCCATTGGTATAGCAGAAACATTGTCAAAGCTGCAGCCAGATTTGGTAGTAGTTCTTGGTGATCGTTATGAGCTTATTCCTATTTGTAGTGCTGCCCTTGTGATGAACATTCCAGTGGCTCACATCTCGGGTGGTGATGTCACGATTGGCGCCATCGACAATGAAGTGCGCAATGCGGTTACGATGATGTCAACCCTTCATTTCCCAGGAGTTGAGGAGTCAGCAGAGAATATCATTCGCATGCGAAACACTGATCAATATGTATGGGCAGTGGGCGAACCCGGATTGGATAATTTCAGAAGAGCATCACTGATGTCTCGCCAGGAACTTTCTGAAAATATCGGTATTCCTACAGATAACAAGTGGATTCTTGTGACGCTCCATCCTGAGACGAATGAAAGCCTTGAATACAACCTGCAGATGGCAAAGAATATTGTTGCTTTGACGGATTCTATTACTGACTCATCAATCGTCATCTCCAAGGCAAATACTGATTTTGGAGGTACTCAGATCAATGATTATTGGGCATCAGTAGCAAAGGCTAATCAAGAGAAGTATCATCTTTATCCTTCTCTTGGTCAGATGCGCTATCTCAGTTTCATGAACAAATGCTATGCAGTTCTTGGGAACTCATCCAGTGGTATTGTAGAGGCTCCTTGCTTGGGTGCATCCGTGATCAATATTGGCAATCGCCAGACTGGTCGCCATATTTGCAAGAATGTGCATCAGGTGAACAATGATTTGGATGCCATCCGAAATGCATGGGCAGAGATATCATCATCTAGCGAGAAGATCAAGGATAATTTCTATGGTGATGGTCATACTGCCGAAAAGATTGTTTCACACATTGAAGATTATCTCTATGGAAGATAGACACGAAATTCTCGGTGGTGAGTTTGATGTAGATATCCAAGGACTCAAATATCGCCAACCAGATAATAGTCAGTTGGAGGGCGTTTTCAAGTACGCTTCTGGCCGTTCGGCTCTTTATTATATTTTGCTTGATGCCAAGGAGCGTTATGGTGTAACACAGGTACTTTTCCCAGATTATCTTTGCTCATCAATCCTTGTAGCTGCCAAGGAAGCAGATTTGGATGTTGTATTCTATCCTCTGAATACTGCTCTTGAGTTGGATGAGAAATCATTTGCCAATCTCTATGATGAGAAGAGTGCAGTTCTGCTCATCAACTATTTTGGATTGAAGGATCTCTCTTCACAGATTGCTGCAATACGCACCATCAACAAGGCTGCTATCATCATTGAGGATGATGTGCAGGCATATTATGAGTTTATCAAACCTTTGAATAGTGCTAACTATAAATTCACCAGCTTACGCAAAACATTGGCTTGTCCAGATGGTGGATTGGTAAAGACAGAGTACACTCTTGGCAATGCAACAGCATCCAATAAATTCCATCAATACAAGTTGGCTGGCAGTATCTTGAAATCTCTTCGCCAGCCAGAATATTATGATGATGAGGTTTACCTCTCTATGTTCGAGAAGGGTGAGGATATGATTGATGCTGAAATTGCAGCAGGTATGAGTGAGATGTCGAGCGAAATACTTTCCAAGCTTGATACTGATCGTTTGGGCATTATCCGTAAGCGCAATGCCCGCACTATTCTTAGTGGCCTTGAGTCATTAGGTATCGCACCTATACTTCCAGTATCTGAAGATGCATATCCTTTGTTCATCCCCATCTATCTGGAGGATAGAAAAAAAGTTCGCAAATATATGTTTCAGCATAATGTGTTTTGTCCTGTTCACTGGCCCCTCGAAGGCATGAATGTGAAGAAGGGTGCAGAAATGGCTGAACATGAATTGTCAATTATTGTAGATCAAAGATATACAAACCGTGATATGGAGTATATCCTTGAACTTCTTGAAAAATCAATCAAATGATAGGATATACAGAACATTGGAATCAGTATCTTGACCTTATTCCAGCGGATCTGCAGGACTTGTATTTCCGTGAGGAATATGTGAAGCTATACGAGACAGAGAGCGAGAAGGCTTATTGCTTCGTATATCAAGATGGTGATAGTGTGATGCTTTTCTCTTTCCTCAGAAGAGCATTAGAATACAAAGGAAATACCTACTATGATTTTGAAACAGCATACGGCTATGGAGGTCCTGTTTCTAATAATCATAGCGAGGAATTTATGACAGCAGCCCTTCTGGCAATGAAGGAGAAGGCTATCGAAGAAAACTATGTATGTGGTTTCGTTCGTTTCCATCCTGTACTTGCCAATTGGGATAGTTTCGATAAGGTAGGCCGATTGATTCTTGACCGCAAGACAATTGCTATCGATCTCACAGGTGGTGAAGAAGCAACCTGGATGAACGAGATACATACCAAGAGTCGCAATGTTATCAAAAAGGGAGATAAGAATGGGCTTGAGTTTATCGTGGATAGCGATTTTATTTATCTCAAGGAGTTTGAAGCACTCTATAATTCTACTATGGATAAGTTGGGTGCTGATGGTTTCTATTACTTCGCACCTTCTTATTATGAGCAGCTCAAAAATACCATTAAGGATTCATTCCTTGGTGTTGTGAAGCATGAGGATAAAGTGGTAGCAGGTGCCATCTTCTTCTTTCAGTTGCCTTACGGTCATTACCACCTTGCAGGAAGCGATATTTCGGCTTTGAAGCTATCTCCAAACAACTTCCTGCTATGGGGAGCTACAAAGGAACTCATAAAGAGAGGTGTTTCTCACTTCCATCTTGGTGGTGGAACTAATGGCGATGAAGACAACTCGCTCTATCAGTATAAGCGCAAGTTCTCTAAGCATGAATATCAGTTCTCATTGGGTAAATTGATTTTCAACGAGTCTCTTTATGATGAGATCTGCAAGGATTGGGAAACTGCTAATCCAGATAAGTCAGAAAAGTTCAAGCATATACTTTTGAAATATAAATATTAAGAATATGAGCAAAACATATATAATAGCTGAAGCAGGTGTTAATCACAATGGCAGCCTTGAATTGGCATATAAACTTTGTGATGCTGCTAAAGAGGCTGGAGTTGATTGCGTCAAGTTCCAGACTTGGCAGACAGAGAAGATTGTTACTCGCAAAGCAGAAAAGGCTACATATCAGTCAGAGAATACTCATGATGCTGAAGAGAGTCAGTTTGATATGCTCAAGAAACTCGAGCTCTCTTACGATGACTTCAAGCTTGTGCAGAAACATTGCCAGGAGATTGGTATTGATTTCCTCTCAACTCCTGATGAGGAGTATAGCCTTGCATTCCTCATGAATGAGCTTCATTTGCCATTGATTAAGATTGGCTCTGGTGAGGTTACCAATATTCCTTATCTTCGCCAGATGGCATCATATGGAAAGCCAATCATCCTCTCCACAGGTATGGCTACATTGGCTCAGGTCGCAACCGCTTATGATACCCTCCTTGCTGCTGGTGCTCCAGAGGTGTCGCTTTTGCATTGCACTACCAACTACCCTTGTCCAAAAAATGAGGTGAATCTTCGTGCTATGCAGACAATGAAGGAAGCACTCAAAACAAAGGTGGGTTATTCTGATCATACCATGGGCACAGAGATTCCTATTGCAGCAGTTGCTATGGGAGCCGAGATCATTGAGAAGCATTTCACACTCGATCGCAATATGGAAGGTCCTGATCATAAAGCTTCTCTTGAACCATCAGAACTGAAATATATGGTTGATTGCATCCGCAACATTGAGGTTGCACTTGGTGATGGTATCAAGCGACCAAACAAGAGCGAAGTAGAAATATCAAAAGTCGTATTGAAATCTATAGTTGCAAAGAAGCCTATCAAGAAGGGCGACTTGCTTTCTGCCGACAATCTCACCATAAAGCGTGCAGGAAGTGGTATTCCAGCAGCTCATTGGGATATGATTGTGGGAACGAATGCACTCTATGATTTCGATATCGATGAACCAATAAAGATTTGCTAAAATGAATCCATTAGTTATCATACCTGCTCGAGGAGGCAGCAAAAGTATTCCTCATAAGAACATCAAGGAACTTGGAGGTAAGCCTCTTATTTGCTATGCCATTGATGTGGCTCGCAAGTTCACTACAGATGAGAATATCTGTGTATCTACCGATGATGATGCCATTATCAAGGTGGTTGAGGATTATGGTTTGAAGGTTCCTTTCAAGCGTCCAGATTCTTTGGCTACCGATAATGCCGGTACCAATGGCGTACTTCTTCATGCACTTGATTTCTATGAGAAGCAAGGTCGTAAGATTGATGTTATTGTCTTGCTTCAAGCTACATCTCCTTTCCGAAGAGTAGAAGACGTGATAGAGTCAGTGAAACTCTATGACGACAGCATTGATATGGTAACATCTGTGATGCCAGCCAAGTGCAATCCTTATTATGACGGATTCGAAGATAATGCCGAAGGCTTGCTGTCTATCAGCAAGGGTGATGGCACTATCGAGAGACGTCAGGACGCTCCTAATGTATGGCAGCAGAATGGTGCTGTATACGTCATCAATCTGGAACAGCTGAAAGCAAAAGGTCTTGGTGGTATGAAAAGGATCCGTAAATACGTGATGGACGAAATACATTCTGTAGATCTCGACAACATACTTGATTGGAAGATTGCAGAAATAATGTTGAACGACAAACTTGTTGAGCTATGATAGAAGACAAGCATTTGATATTTGAATACAAGACTTTGCTCGATGCACTCAAGCAGATCAACTCTATAGAAGCTGGTCCTCTGGTTCTCTTTGTTGTAAACGAGAAAGAACAGATGGTCGGCACGCTTACCGATGGAGATGCTCGAAGAACGTTAATCTCTTGTGGTAGTGTGGACGATACCCTCCAAAAGGTAATGTATCGCAACTTCAACTACCTTCGTCAGGGAGTGAACGATGATGTGTCTCACATTCGCGAACAGAAGGAGCTCAAGATGAAGCTCGTGCCTATCCTCGATAAGCAGGATCATATCGTTGAGATTATCAATCTTGACAAGTATCGCACCAAATTGCCTATCGATGCTGTCCTCATGGCTGGTGGCAAGGGTGAGCGCCTTCGTCCGCTCACTGAGAAGACTCCAAAGCCTTTGCTCAAGATGCAAGGCAAGCCAATTATCGACTACATTGTTGAGCATATCATCAGCTTTGGTGTGAAGAACATCTCTGTTACGGTCAACTATCTCAAGGAGCAGCTCGAAGAGCACTTCGCTACTCCAATGGATGGCGTACAGGTGAAGACCGTTGGCGAGCCAAAGTTCCTCGGTACCATTGGCAGTATCGTCTATGTGGAGAACTTCGAGAACGATACCGTACTCCTCATGAACTCTGATGCCATTACCGATTTGAATCTTGAGGAGTTCTACCTTCATTACAAGGAGCACAATGCTGATATGAGCATAGCTGCTGTACCTTACACCATCTCGGTACCTTACGGCATCCTCGATCTTGAAGGCCGCAATGTGAAGGGCGTGTTCGAGAAGCCAACCTATAACTATTATGCCAACACGGGCATCTACCTTATCAAACGTGAGCTCCTGAACCTCATCCCCCAGGGAGAGTTCTTCAACGCCACCGACTTCATGGAGTTGCTTATGAATAATGGCAATAAGATCGTCCGCTTTCCGCTCAATGGCACTTGGATTGATATTGGCAATCCACAGGAGTACCAGAAGGCAAAGGAGATAGTGAAACATATGAGATTATAATGGGACTTCTATGTTAAAAGGTATATTGTTTACTTGCTATAAGATATATAGACGAGTGTATAGCTCATTAAACCTCTGTTTTTGGGATACTATTTGCAAAACCTATTGTATTAAAAACAATGTTCATTTTGTGGATGGAATCAAACATGTTCTCTTTAATGGACATTGTCATCTTTCATTTGCTAATGATGCATGCGTTAGTATTGGAGATAATTTTATTTGCAATTCTGGAATTATGTTTGGAGGATTAGTGAATGATGTATCTAAGATGATAGTGTCGAAAGGGGCTTCTCTCAGTATTGGCAGTAATGTAGGCATTAGTTCCACTGTGATTTTTGCAAAAAGATCTATCTCAATTGGTAACAATGTCAACGTAGGGGGGGGCATTAATCATAGATTCAAATTTTCATAGTACTGATTGGAGAGTAAGATTAGACAGAAAACAGGATCAAGCAAGCGCAATATCTTTGCCTGTTATAATAAATGATAACGTATTTATAGGTTCAAGATGCATTATTTGCAAAGGTGTGTCAATTGGTCAAAACACAATTGTTGCAGCAGGATCAGTAGTTGTTAAATCTTTACCTTCAAACTGCATTGCAGGTGGAAACCCATGTAAGGTCATAAAAAACTTGTGATCTTACCATAAAAGGAAAAAATAACGAAAATATTATTGTTGGGGAATAAAAAAAAGGTATGGCAGATTCTTTAAGAAAAGAAGCGTATAGTGGTATGGGATGGAGCTTTTTCGACAATATATTGAGATTAGGAATCTCATTTGTTGTTGGAATAGTGCTAGCAAGGTTACTGACTCCTTCCATTTATGGAACAATAGGTATTGTAACTATCTTTACTTCATTGTTTAATTCATTTGTTGATTGTGGTCTTTCAACTGCGCTAATTAGAAAGAAAGATGCGACAGATGCAGACTTTAGTACAATATTTATTGCAAATTTAACAATTGCTTCTTTTTTATATCTTGCATTGTTTATTGGTGCACCATTAATTGCTGATTTTTTTAAGATTGACGAATTGACTCAGCTATTAAGAGTCGTAGGAATAACTATTATTATCAGTTCGTTATCTCTGGTACAATTAACTGTTTTAACCAAACGAATCGATTTCAAGACACAGACAAAAACCACATTTATTGCATCTGTTGTAAGCGGAGCTGTTGGAATACTAATGGCCTATCTAGGATTTGGCGTTTGGGCATTAGTAGCTCAACTTGTATTGAGCGCATTGGTAAAAACAATAGCTCTATGGATTTTCAACAGATGGTTTCCTAGCCTTAAGTTCTCATATAAAAGCTTTAGAGAAATGTTCGGGTTTGGTTGGAAATTGATGCTTATTGGCTTAATGAACGCTTTTTGGATGAATATTTATAATTTTGTAATAGGTAAATTTTATACCCAGCAATCATTAGGCTTATACAATAGAGCAAAACAGTTTTCTGATTTATGCTCTTCCAATATAACCAATGTTGTTCAAAGTGTGAGCCTACCTCTATTAAGTAAGATTCAAGATGATAGCGAAAGGATAAAGTATATATATAGAAAAACCATCAAACTAACCGCCTTTGTTACATTTGTTCTTTTATTTGGATTGTCAGGAGTTTCACACACTTTTATTTATGTTTTACTTGGAGAGAAGTGGCTAGGAGCAGCAGACTATCTTCCGTTAGTTGCTTTCAGTATGATATTGTATCCGATAGGATTGATAAACTTAAACCTTATTGCTATTAAAGGTAGGAGCGATTTGTGCTTGAAAATCGAAGTGATAAAAAAGATACTTGCAATTATTCCAATATTGTTTGGTATTATCTGCAGTATTAAATATATGCTTATTGCTTCAATCGTAATTAATTATGTTTCGTATTATTTGAATGCATACTATTCTAATACACTTATTGGTTATTCACTAATGCTACAAATAAAAGATATCAAAGGCTCGCTTTTCTTATCTCTCTCAATGTACTTAATTCTATTAGCCATTGGGATGTTTGAAATTTCTCCTTATTATCTTCTTGCAATTCAAGTACTGTTTGCTATATGTTATATTATTACGGTATCAAAATATAGCAAAATGGAAGAATTTAAAGATATATCCAACTTGGTATGTTCATTCTTAGCGAAATTTAAAAAATAAATACAAATGAGGTAGCATGTGTTTTTTGTCTACCCTTTCATATATATTGATGAATAAAATAGTTTCTTATCTTAGCTTAAAAAATGTTGGGGTTATTGAACTCCTTTTAGCATTAACTCCTATCCTTTCGGGCTTTAGAATTGCTGGGCTCAGATTTGCCGATCTGATGTGGGTGATACTTATGCTAGTATCTTTTTTAAAA